>Ga0307515_10016492_pt1 | contig 13515 bp, 14 predicted proteins | sample 17_EM_MG_FD_194513 | JGI IMG/M metagenome (GOLD analysis project Ga0307515, IMG submission 194513) | Populus trichocarpa ectomycorrhiza microbial communities from riparian zone in the Pacific Northwest, United States - 17_EM | ecosystem: Host-associated > Plants > Roots > Unclassified | place...
GAATTTTAAATCTTGAATTTTACCAGTAACCCTAACCAATGGCTGAGCATTTACAAAAGTAAAGCTCAAAAGTAAAGTCAAGATTAACAGGTAAGCCTTCAACATTTAAGAATTAATTAAACTTCTTGTAAGCTTATATCGATATTCTTCATATCTGCAATCATTTGGGTTTGATTGCTTGCCGCAAAAATGGCATTACCCGCAACAAAGGCATTTGCACCAGCTTTTATTAAACTAGCTGTATTTGCAATACTTACTCCTCCATCCACTTCAATAATTAAATCTGGATTTATTTCATTAGCCATTTTCCTCAGTTCTGTTATTTTATTTAAGGATTGAGGGATAAATTGCTGTCCGCCAAAACCTGGATTTACAGACATGATTAAAACCATATCCAAATCTGCCAAAATATCTTTCAATAAACTAACAGAAGTATGTGGATTAAGCGCTACACTAGCTTTACAACCAACGGCTTTTATCATTTGTATCACTCGGTGTAAATGTGGACAAGCTTCATAATGAACTGTAATGATATCAGCACCTTCATTTGCAAATTCTTGTATATACTTTTCAGGATTTACAATCATTAAATGCACATCTAAAGGTTTTTTAGCGTACTTTTTAACAGCTTTTAAAACAGGGAAACCAAATGAGATATTGGGCACAAAAACACCATCCATCACATCCACATGGAACCAATCAGCTTCGCTGTTATTTATCATTTCGATATCGCGTTGCAGATTAGCAAAATCAGCAGAAAGTATAGATGGAGCTATGATGTGTTTCATTTTCTATTTGGTGTTTATAATTTTCGTCATTGCGAGGCACAAAGCAATCTCCTAAATTACGCTCGCTTTAAGATTGCTTCGTACCTCGCAATGACGCGACTTCTTAGAAATGCAAGTTACAAAAGAAGTAGGGAACTTTGTAATAGCAGGATTAAAATTTTGGCACTGCCTTATTTTTATAAACTGGATTGCAGCGGCATCCTTTTTAAATTGTTTTTTAGCGAAGCGAACAATTAAAAAAGATACAGCGGAAAGCCAGGCTAAGGTTAATATTATACACTGAAATTGCTTTTCAAAAACAATAATTATAAAAATGAGATCCTTCGCTTCGCTCTGGAGGACAAATCTCAAAAACAAAAAACCCTTCCAGTTAAACTGAAAGGGTTTATATCTTCCGACTTTCCGACATACGGACTTCCGGACTTTTAATTATGCTTGTGGAGCTGCAGGTTTTTCAGGTCTTGGCAATAAAACTTTACGAGAAAGTTTCATTTTACCTTGTTTATCTACATCTAACAATTTAACTTCTATTTTATCGCCTTCTTTTAAAACGCCATCCATGGTTTCTAAACGCTCCCATGAAATTTCAGAGATGTGTAATAAACCATCTTTACCTGGCATAATTTCTACGAATGCACCAAACGGCATGATAGATTTTACTTTACCTTGGTAAGTAGCGCCAATTTCTGGTTTAGCAGCAATTGCATTGATACGTGCAACAGCAGCATCAATTGCAGCTTTGTTATCAGCAAAAATTTCAACGATACCTTTGTTACCAACCTCTTCAATAGAGATAGATGCGCCAGTTTCACGTTGCATTTCTTGAATGATTTTACCGCCTGGGCCTATTACTGCACCAATAAATTCTTTATCGATACTTAAAGAAACGATACGTGGAGCATGTGGTTTTAAATCTTCATTAGGTGCAGCAATGGTTTTAGCCATTTCACCTAAAATATGTAAACGACCTTCTTTAGCTTGTAATAAAGCCTTAGTCAATACATCGTAAGATAAACCATTGATTTTTAAATCCATTTGACAAGCAACAATACCATTTTTTGTCCCGGTTACTTTAAAGTCCATATCTCCTAAGTGATCTTCATCACCTAAAATATCTGAAAGGATAGCATATTTACCAGTTTTCTCATCAGTAATTAAACCCATCGCAATACCAGAAACTGGAGATTTGATTTTAATACCAGCATCCATTAATGCTAAAGTACCAGCACAAACAGTTGCCATTGATGATGAACCATTAGATTCTAAAATATCAGAAACAATACGGATAGTATAAGGGTTTTCTGCTCCTTCTGGCAATACTTTTTTCAACGAACGTTGAGCTAAAGCTCCGTGACCAATTTCTCTACGTCCAGCACCTCTATTAGGTCTAACCTCTCCAGTTGAGAAACCAGGGAAATTATAATGTAATAAGAATTTGTTGTAACCATTAAAGAAAGCACCATCAATCATTTGCTCATCATCTTTGCTACCTAAAGTAACCGATGTTAAAGATTGAGTTTCGCCACGCGTAAATACTGCTGAACCGTGAGCCGCAGGTAAATAACCTACTTCACTCCAAATTGGACGAATTTCAGTAGTCTTACGACCATCTAAACGAATCCCTTCATCTAATAAAAGATTTCTAATCGCATCGTACTGCACATCATGGTAATAATGTTTAGCCATTGCTTTAGTTAAATCTTCAGTTTCTTCTGGCATTGCCTCAAAAAACTCATTAATGATTGCAGTAAAACCAGCTTTACGCTCGTCTTTATTAGAACCAGATTTAGCTACAGCATAAACTTTATCATAAGTTGCAGCATAAACTTGTTGTTTTAAAATTTCGCTATGGTCTTCGTGGTTATATTCACGCTTAACAGTTTTGCCAGTAGCTTCTGTTAATTCAACTTGAACAGCACATTGAACTTTAATTGCAGCATGTGCAAATTTTAAAGCTTCAACCATCTCATCTTCTTGAATTTCATCACACTCACCTTCAACCATACCTATATCGTTAGCCGAACCAGCAACCATGAATTCTAAAGTTGCACGCTCTAATTCGCTAGCTAATGGATTGATTACCAATTTGCCATCGATTTTAGCTACACGCACTTCAGATATTGGACCGTTAAAAGGAATATCAGAAACTGATAAAGCTGCAGATGCTGCTAAACCAGCTAAACAATCTGGCATGATATCTTTATCAGCCGAGATTAATGAAATCATTACTTGTGTATCAGAGTGATAATCTGAAGGGAACATAGGGCGTAAAGCTCTATCAACCAAACGAGAAATCAACACTTCGTAGTCAGATAATCTTGCCTCACGACGTAAAAATCCTCCTGGAATACGGCCAGTAGCCGCATATTTTTCTTGATAATCTACCGATAATGGTAAAAAATCTGTACCTGGTTTGGCACCTACAGTAGATACAACTGTTGCTAACAACATGGTATCTCCCATTTTAACTACAACAGAACCATCAGCTTGTTTAGCCAATTTACCTGTCTCAATTTCTACAATTCTTCCATCGCCTAAATCAAACGATTTTTTTATTACATTCATATTTAATTGTTGTGATCTGCTTTTCCTCTTTCGAACAGATCGAGTTTATATATATTTTCTTCGAGTATTAAACTAAAAAAGCCACTCTAAAAGAATGGCTTTTATTAACATTACACCGATTTGATGATATCTCTTAGCTGTAAAGCTTTGATGATAGCACGATAACGATTAATATCTTTTTTAAATAAGTACGCCAAAATACCGCGACGTTTACCTACTAATTTTTGAAGTGACAACTGAGTAGAGAAATCTTTACGATTTTTCTTTAAGTGTTCTGTTAAGTGCGCAATACGGTATGTAAATAACGCTACTTGACCTTCTGCAGAACCAGTGTTGGTTTCTACTTCGCCGTGTTGTTTAAAGATTTCGGCTTTCTTTTCTGGACTTAAATACATTCTTGAATAATATTAAAGTTAAAATTAATTAATTGTGGCGCAAAGATAAGCTAAGTTTAGTATAAAAACAAGTTGCTAAATTGTTTGATTGTTAAATTGTTGCGATTGTATCATTAAGTTTGAAACCTAAAAATAATTACTGAAAAACAATGCCAGTAATACTTGGCAATTTCAGTCCCGCCCTCGCTTCTGCCGAGAAGGCGGCATCTCGCTAAGTCGGGTTTATTTAACAAAGGAATTGGTTCTTTTGAGAAGCTTGTTTCCTTCAGAGTTAGCAAATCCAGGCTAAATAAATGACTTAATCCTTCTTGTTTATGCGTTCTAACTCTTGCACATCTAATTGGTCCTTTATCCTGTTAGTAGCTTTTTTATTCTCTATCAAATGATTGTAATGCAAAAAGTAAACATTAAAATCATTTATTTTATCTACTGTAGCCATTGCTAAATATTCGTCGTAATTTTCTTTATCGAGGCCTGGTATATCAGTCATCAAATCAGCGTACATTCCGTCATCCATCATTACCTCACAATAGCCCGCTATAATCGGAACATCAATTAGCATGTCATACCTACCATAGCCCATTTCATCAATGGCTTCAATTAAGTTTTTACGATTTTCTACTGTGTCTTTCAAATAAATATCTAAATCGCCAGTTGTGCGGTTATAACCATAACGGTTAACTGCAAAACCACCAACAATTAAATAATTCACGCGATGCTTTTCGAACGTTTGTAAAAGCAATAACATTTCTGGACTTTCCTTATCAAAAGACATAAAGCTTAAATATTAGGCTTACTGATAACAAGACCTAAACCTTGTGGTTTTTTTAAAGGATTACCACCATTCATCTGAACAGAAATGCGATTAAGATTTAGCAAGGCAAGAAATTTTTGCTCAGAAGAGCGAGTCAAATAGGCATATTCTCGCTCTGCAACTATACTTGCTCTAGAAATATTGGTATCATATAGTTTTAAACTGCCCATTATAATTCAAAAATACAAAAATTAGCTTGAATAATAAAACTAATAACCATAAAGCCTTACTTTTGCTCTGATGGAAAAAAATCAATTCAGCATATTCGAAACCGAGTTAAATGTTCGTCCAGACGATATAGATATGTTTAACCATGTGCATAACAGTAAATATTTAGATTATGTATTAGCTGCCCGTTATGAGCAAATGGAAAAGTTTTACGGAATGAGCTGGCAAACTTTTACTGAACAAGGTTTTGGATGGGTAGTGGCTAAGGTTATCATCAACTTTAAACGCCCGTTGAAACTAGGCGATAAAATGTTGGTAAGGACAGGAATCTTAGAAATGAACGAAAAAGGAAGTAACGTTCAATTCGAAATCATCAATACAGCTACTGGAAAAGTCTCTTCAGATGGGATTTTTGAATATGTGATGATCGATTTAAAAACTCAACGCTCTTGCAAGGTAACCACAGAAATGATTAAAGCTTATAGCATCTAAGCTATTTCTTTTAAATCTAACCTATTATAATTCCATAAGAAAATCAAGGTAGAAAGAATAATAACAGCTAAACTAAATGGTAAATAATATCCGCCAAGGATAGCGAACATACTTACAAAGAAAAAGAACAAAAGATATTGTAAATACTTATCTGTGTTTGTCTTTAATAAATAGACCAAGGTTTGCAGAACTAACATCGAACCTAAGCAAAACAAAACGCAATTACCAAATTGTAAGACCGTGATATTAGTAGAAATAACCAGCAATATCAACTCTGGAATTAATAACAAACCAAACACAAAAACCCAACAAATCAGTCTTTTAAATGCTGTAATTGGCAAATTTTTGGCGAATGCATTATAAAAAGCATCAAACTTTGTGAGATTCAAAATTAGCACTGCGTGACTTAAAACCACAGCCAACAAAGCAGTTAAATAAATCCTAATGTCATTCGGTATATCAGCAAAGACCAATAAAATTGCCTTAAAAAACAAAAAAGAAACAATTTTACAAATCAAGAACATTATTCGTTGTTCACTTAATAAATACCAAATTGGCCAAGACCAAAAGGGTTTATTAATCTTAAGTTGAGGGTAGTTTATCCAAGCTTTTGAAACATTAAAAGTAAAATTGCTAATGCGATAGGTGTAAATAGCTAACGACATCATTGTCAAACCTAACATTACAATCGTAGCAAAAAAACTAAAGAAGTATTGATGAATAATTGAAGTAACTAAAACCAAACCTGCATAACCTAAAATTGGAGCAATCAAAAACGAATAAACCTTAATCCATAATACAATTTGCCCCTTTTTAGAAACAGCGGTTAATTCTTTTGCAAAACTGTAGTCTTCTTCAGAAAGCTTTTGCCGTACAAAAAGCAAGGATTTAACTGCATATAATACCCAAACACCAAAAAGAATTAAAAGGTTTATCTGAGAAGAGCAGATAGAAATGAGCAAAGCTTTATGAAATAGAATCAAGTCATAACCTTGTATCATTCCAAATAACAAATAGAAAACAACTAAAAACAAACCAACGTGTTGTTGATAAAAAGTAGCACCAATTGTCCTAAATTAATAGTTTTAGCATTTCACTACTTTTTTGTTTTCGATAACAAATACACCATTAACTATTAGTTTATCTTCATCAATTTCTTGGTGAGATGATATTAAAAAACTTTTCCCTTGCTTCGATTTTTCTATGATTAATTGATACAATTTATCAGCCGATGCTGTATCAATAGTAATTAAAGGTTCATCTAAAATGTAAAGCTCTACATCGCCAATAAATGCGCAGATTAATGAAAGCTTCTTTAACATTCCGCTAGAATAACCTCCAATTTTCTGATTTAAAAAAGCTGTCATTTCAAACAAGTCAGTTAATAAATCAATGTCGTTTTGACTAACTTTTCTTACAGCCGCATAAAAATCAAGCAATTCTTTTCCAGTAATAAACAATGGATATTGTGGCTCAGCTTCTGCATAACTGATTTTTGAACGAAAATCATTAGCTTGTTTTTTCAGATTTATCTCATTTAGCAAAACAGTTCCGTCAAAGGGAGTTTGACCAGAGATAATCCTGAACAGTGTAGTTTTACCTGTTCCATTACCGCCTTTTAGCCAATAAATTCCAGAATCAATTTTCCATTCATCAAATTCTAAAACAGTATGACTACCATATCTTTTGGATATATCAGTTAAGGTTAAATTCAATTAGTTTAGTTTTATGTTTTGATAAAAATTAGCAATTCTTGTTACAGCAATTCCTTAACAAACTGATAATCAAGTTAAATTTTGCTCTTTAAATTTATTTTATATTTTTGCAACATCAAACTCTATTGAACCATGATAGTATCGAGGGAAAAATTTGGCTGTTAACAGCTAAATCCACATTCTTTTATCAAATAATTGATGCTTAACAACAAGCATCTTATGGTTTATATCTTATATTTTTCAAATGTTACAATCTTCTAAGACCAAAGGTGGTCTTTCTAATTTTTTTTCAGTTTTATGGCAAGCAATTATTGGCAAGGAAACTGATTATACAGCTATCAGTATCAGAAAAGCAATTGTGCTGTTAGCAATCCCGATGATGCTAGAAATGATTTTCGAATCAATTTTTGCATTGGTGGATTTATATTTTGTTGGTCATTTACCCAACAGCGGTCACGCGATGCAAACTGTTGGTTTAACAGAATCTGTACTTACCATTATTTACTCTCTTGCAATTGGTATGAGTATGGCTGCAACTGCAGTTGTTGCTCGTAGAATTGGAGAGAAAAATCCAGAAGCTGCTGCAAAAGCTGGTATGCAAACCATTGTTATTGCTATGATTATCAATTTAATTATCAGTGTTGCAGGCGTAATATTCGCAAAGAATATTTTGCTAATCATGGGTGCATCAGAGGAGACAGCAACTCAAGGAACAACTTTTGTTCAGATCATGATGGGAAGCAGTACCGTTATTATGCTGTTATTTTTAATCAATGGTATTTTTAGGGGTGCGGGAAATGCATCTATCGCTATGCAAAGTTTATTGATTGCCAATATTGCAAACTGCATTCTGTGTCCGTTATTTATTAGAGGTTTAGGGCCTATTCCAGCATTTGGTTTAACTGGTGCTGCAATGGCTACTGCTCTAGGTCGTGGAATTGGGGTGAGCTATCAAATATTCCGCTTGGTAAGAGGAAATAGTTCACTTAAAATTAAGTTAGCCTATTTTAAACCTCATTGGGAGCAGATGAAAGCTATTATTAAAATTGCTGCTCCAGGTATTTTGCAGTTCGTAATCGCCTCTTGTAGTTGGATATTTCTAGCACAATTGGTAGCTACAACTGGAGGCGATAATGCTTCTGCTGGTTATCAAACTGCTTTACGTTTAATGATGTTTTTTATGTTACCAGCTTGGGGTTTAAGCAACGCAGCAGCTACTTTAGTTGGGCAGAATATGGGTGCCGGACATATGGATAGAGCAGAGAAATCTGTTTTTACGACAATGAAATACACAACTATATTTATGGCAACGGTTACTGTATTATTTTTAACCTGTGGGCCAATTTTTGCATCGTTTTTCACTAACGATGAAGCGATTAAAAAAGTTGCAGTTGAAGCTTTAAGAACATTAAGTTATGGCTTTGTACTTTATGGAGTTGGAATGGTTTTAATAAGTGCTTTTAACGGTGCTGGCGATACTTGGACACCTACTCGAATAAATGTAATTGCCTTTTGGCTCTTTCAAATTCCTTTTGCTTACTTTTTAGCTAAGTACTTAGATTTAGGTCCTACGGGTGTTTTTATTGCTGTACCAACTGCAGAAGTTGGAATTACACTAGCTGCCTTTATCTTATTCAAAAAAGGTAAATGGAAGAAAACAATGGTGTAGAAAATTAAATAAGAAATCTCAAGTAATTATTGCTTGAGATTTTTTATTTATAGGTGTTCAGATTTGAAAAACAATGTCAGTATCTTATGGCAATTTTAGCCCCGCCATTTGTCGGGTTTATATAACAAAGGTAGTAGCTCTTGGCAAGTTTTCTATGCAAGTTTACAATAGCAATTGTGCTATGGTTTATGCAAAAACTTTGTTTATAAACCTGATTGCAGTGGAAATACTTTTTCCAAAGCCCTCTTCAGGGGTTTAAGGAAAAAGATTGTAACGAAAAGCAGGGCTATATTTTCCTAAGAACCACTGCCTTTCATTTTCAAAAGGAAAATATTGGTAGAGTTTAATAACCTAATTAAATAGACTCTTCTACAATCTGCGTATAAAAATCTTTCAATTCCATACCGTAAGCGGCAACTTGCTGAGGAATAAAACTAGTGATGGTTTGTCCGGGAATGGTATTAATTTCTATAAAGAAGAATTTACCTGTTTCGTGTTCTAAAAAGTAATCTATACGAACTACGCCATTGCAATTCAATTTTTCGTAAACAGCTTTAACTACTTCTTCTACCCTATTTTTTTCCTCATCCGTCATCCTTCCTGGGGTAATCTCTTCTGATGCACCAGGCGTGTACTTAGCTTCAAAATCAAAAAACTCATTTGAGGGAATAACTTCCGTAGCTGGTAAAACCTTTATTTCGCCTTTGGCCTTAAAAACGCCAACAGAAAATTCTCTACCTTCTACAAATTCTTCTATTAAAATTTGGTCATCTTCCTTAAAAGCTTTTTCTAAAGCAGGTTCTAAATCATCAGCATGCTTAACTTTTGTCATTCCGATACTGCTACCACCACTATTTGGTTTCACAAAATATGGCAATTTCAATTCAGACTTAATATTAGTGATATCAAAACTAGTATTTCTAAAAATCTGAAAAGACTTAGCAACATTTAAGTCTTTTATTCCATTTACAATAGCCTTTGTGTAGCCTTTATTCATTGTAATTGCAGATGTTAAAGCATTGCAGGTTGTATATGGTACGCCAATCATATCAAAATAACCTTGCAATTTTCCATCCTCACCTGGTGAACCGTGAATGGCAATAAAAACTCCATCAAATTTAATTTTACGGCCAGCTATAGTTAATGAAAAATCGTTTTTATCAATTGCTACCTTGACAGAATCTGCTGGCTCATAAAACCAGCCGCTTTCGTTTAGCATTATTTTATAAACTTCAAACTTATCTGAATCTAGATTTTGAGCAATGGTTGCTGCGCTTTTAACAGATACAACCCATTCTCCAGTAGTTCCGCCAGTTAATAATGCAATAGTTTTCTTCATGTTATTAAAAATATACACCCAAAAATATAAATTAGTTTGATGCAGATTTGATTTTAATTGAGATAAAATATTTTTTTAAACTAAATTTGAACCTTATACATCTATTACGAGAAAAATAAATGAGCAACTTTATTGCCTACCTTAAAACAAAGTCTTTTAGAAACAATCTCATTGCGGCAATTGGTACCGTTGTAGGTATTTTATTAATCGCCTTTTTTAGTTTAAGATATTATACCAAACACGGCGAGGGTTTAAATGTACCAGAATTAAAAGGCTTGCCTTTGGCTCAAGCTGTAAGTAAATTGGAAGAATTGGGTTTACGATATGAAATAGACTCTGTTTATGTAATGGATAAACCTCCGGGCATTGTAACCGACCAAGACCCTGATGCAAACACCTTTGTTAAAGGAAACAGAACAATTTACTTGACTATAAATACTGCCCAGGCTCCAAATGTAAAATTCCCAGATATAGAAAATAAATCATTAAGAGAAGCACAAGCCATTTTAGAAAGTTATAGATTAAAATTGGGAGATACCACTTACAAACCTGATGTTGCTAAAGATGTTGTATTAGAAGCTTATTTTGGCGGTCAATTAATTAGAAGTGGCGAGGTTTTACCAACTGGCTCTAGAATTAACTTAACACTTGGTGATGGCCGTGGAGCTGAAGATATTGAATTACCAAACTTAACTGGCTTAACTATTGACGAAGCCAAAATGTCGTTAAGAGGCTCTGTATTAACATTAGGCACCATAACTTGGGAAGGTGCCATTACCGATTCAGCCACTGCAGTTGTAGTAACTCAATTTCCTTTAGTGGCAGATACTTTAGTAAAAGTTAAAATAGGCACGCCTGTAAACATTACCCTATCAAACAAACCAAAAAATTAGTATTAAAAATGATTTTAGAACACGATAAAAAAGCAAAAAAAAGTACAAAAATTATATTGGCCATTATTTTAGTTGCCTTAGCTATAGGCGGATATTTTGGTTTAAACATTTATAAAACATATTTAGCAGGAAACATTACAGGAGATCAAAAGTATATATATGTTAAAACTGGTATGGACTATAATGGTTTTTTGCATAACCTGCTGGAAAAAGGCATATTAAAAAATCCTGAAGCTTTTAAAGAGGCAGCTCAAAAGATGAACCTGCCTAATAATCTAAAACCTGGTCGCTATGCTGTAAAACAAGGGATGAACAACCGAACCTTGATTAATAAATTAAAATCTGGCAATCAGGACGCTGTTAGCTTGAAATTTCAAAACATCAGAAAAAAAGAAAACTTCGCTGCTTACTTAGCTAAAAATATGGAAGCCGATTCTTTGGCATTCATTAAAGTATTAGATTCTGCCGCTTTGGTTGAAAAATATGGTTTCACAACAGAAAATGTTTACACCATGTTTATTCCGAATACTTATGAATTGTACTGGAATGTGAGTCCGACAGAGTTTTTTGAGAAAATGGTAAAACAGTACAACAAATTCTGGACAGAGGAGCGCAAACAGAAAGCCAAAGCTTTAAACCTTACTCCTATTCAAGTTTCAATTTTAGCCTCAATTGTAGATGCTGAAGCGCTTTACGACAAAGAAATGCCAACAATTGCTGGTTTATATTTAAATCGTTTAAATCGTGGCATTTTGTTGCAAGCAGACCCTACCGTAATTTTTGCTAATGATGATTTTACAATTAAACGAGTGCTCAATTCACATTTGGCTTTAGATTCTAAATACAACACTTACAAATATGCTGGTCTTCCTCCCGGACCAATCATGATGCCAAGTATTAATGCAATTGATGCTGTTCTTAACAGAGAAAAAAACAACTATATTTATATGTGTGCCAAAGAAGATTTTTCTGGCTATCATGCTTTTGCTGAGACAAGAGAACAGCATGAAATTAATGCAAATAAATATAGGGCAGCAATGAACAAACGTAATATTTATAAATAATGTTTGTATACGAAAGCAAGGTTAAGGTTCGCTATGTAGAAACCGACCAGATGGGTGTTGTTCATCACAGCAATTATGCGCAATATTATGAGTTGGCAAGAACTGAGTGTTTTGAAGCTTGTTCTGGCATGACCTACGAAACAATGGAGGCTGAAGGAGTAATGTTGCCGATTTTGGAGATGCAATCTAAATTTTTAAAGCCAGCACTTTATAATCAAACATTAACCATAAAGTCTATTGTTAAGGAAAAACCTTCTATAAAATTAACTGTTGACTACGAAATTTATAATGAGGCAAATGAGTTAATTAATACCGGTAAAACAGTTTTAGTTTTTGTAAATAAAACAACAAGAAGGCCTTGCCAACCGCCTGAAAATTTCATGGAGAACGTAAGGCAATACTTTGTATAAAAAATGAATTGGGTACATAAACAATTACTAAAACTTAAAATCTATTCGTTATTTATCGAGTGGACAAAAGTTTGTGTATTGCCTGGTTTTAGCCCACTACCACTATATACAGTTGCTACTTTCTTTTTTAAGGAGATTGGAAAAGAAGCTTTAGTAAACAAGGCGTCTTCCTTATCTTATAACTTTATGTTGGCTATTTTCCCAGCTATTATTTTCTTGTTTACCTTAATACCATATATACCTAAAAATATTGGTTTTCAAGATACCCTGATGGATTTATTGGCTTTGGTATTACCAAACAATGCTTATTTAGCCTTTGAAACCACTATAATTGAAATTGTAAATATCCAAAATGGGAGTTTACTATCTGTGGGTTTTGTGTTATCATTATTTTTTGCCACCAATGGTGTTCATAAATTGATGGTGGCTTTTAACAAATCATCTCTTGTTGTGGAGACTAGAACTTGGTTAAAACAAAGAATGGTTGCTATTATTTTAACTGTAATCATAGCGTTATCTGTTATAGTTTGTATTGTAGCTATGGCGATGGGCGAGATTATGTTAAACTATCTGCAAAGAGAATTACATTATAAAGGCGGCATTACGCTATTTGCCATTGATATTACAAGATGGACCTTATTGGGTGTTTTATATTTTACCACGGTTTCCATTTTATATCGGTATGGACCAGCACATGCAAAGAAATGGAAATTCTTTAGTGCTGGTTCTTGGTTCGCTACCATACTAGCTTTTTTAACCATTTGGGGATTTTCATTTTATATCAATCATTTCAATTCTTACAACAAAATTTATGGTTCTATCGGAACTTTAATAGTAGTAATGATCTGGCTATACTTAAATTCTTTGATTTTATTGGTAGGTTTTGAGCTAAATGCCAGTGTAGATTTATCAAAAAGGAGTGTAAAAATCATTAGACCGAACTTCAATTTGTTCAAAAAATCAACTCCTGTTGATGAAAAATTAAGCAAAACGTAAATTTTTATTGCTCTGTTTTAGGCGCTTAGCATCTTTTTTAAAAAAACATTCATTCACAGTTTGCAGATTTAAACAGGATTTGTACTTTTGTCGCGGAGAGTTGGCAGAGTGGTCGATTGCGGCAGTCTTGAAAACTGTTGACTTGTCAAAGGGTCCGCGGGTTCGAATCCCCCACTCTCCGCACAATTAAATGCTATTAGTCGCAAG
>Ga0307515_10016493_pt1 | contig 13515 bp, 8 predicted proteins | sample 17_EM_MG_FD_194513 | JGI IMG/M metagenome (GOLD analysis project Ga0307515, IMG submission 194513) | Populus trichocarpa ectomycorrhiza microbial communities from riparian zone in the Pacific Northwest, United States - 17_EM | ecosystem: Host-associated > Plants > Roots > Unclassified | place...
TCCCTCTAAGTCAAATTTTTTTTTTTTTTTATCTTTTATAAGGTTAAAAACATTCTTTTACTGTACATGGAAAGTGAAAAAACCTAAAACACCCTTGTTCAGCAACCCAATATTTTTTTGATCTTGAAAACAAATAAGTATTTTTACTATTACAAATCTTGTGAAAAGTCAAGAAAGTTTTTGTTGTGTTAAAAAATTTAAAAAGATATATACACTCTTAAACAATCTTCTAATTACCACTGAGTCAAAGAAAAAGACCAAAAAACCCAGCTTGAAGGCTTAAATTTTATCGGTTCAAGGGTAAAAAACTAATTTCACTTGAATAATCTATGGTAACATGTGGCAATGAAACACCTATGCATTTTAGCTTTTGTATATATATATATATATATATAGATATATATATATATATATATATATATATATATATATATATATATATATATAAAATAAATGGATATCTGGTGGCGTGGCTTGTCTATCTATTTAAAATTCTAAATCCGTGAATAAAGATCATGAAGCACCTTGACAGTTCGTCGTTTTGCTGCACCCGCCAAATTTACCCGCCAATAGAGGGTAGAGTGGGACCCAGGAAGAAAGAGCAAGTGAGCCAACCCAACCCACGCCCTCCTTTTCCCGCTTTTTATTAAATTCTTCTTTTGATGGGCCTCCCCTCCTATCCGATGCACCCACCACGACGACACGTTCTCATGATTCCTCCTCACGCATTCATTTTTTATTTATCTCACATTTAAATAATAATAATAATAATTAGCTAACCTAAAAAGAATAAAAAGCAGTTAATGCCCTTCTCTTTACGTAAATGCCCATATTCATTCTCTCACTTACCATTACCTTGTTAGGTGATCAAAACTTCCGAGTTGAAATAATGTGATTTGGACCTTTCTATATTCCACCTATTTTTTAAATATTTTTGGATACAAAATGTAATGCCCAAATAATTCGGTTGACAGATTTATTAAGTTTTGAATAATTTAAGTTTTCAAGCATACCTTAAATAATTTTTCGGAATCTTAAAATTAATAATTAAATAAATTTTTAGTAGTTTTGAGATTTATAACATTTAAATTAATGATTTTTATAAAATAAATTTAGAGTCTGAACAATTAAAGTACATCTATTATTTATTTTTAAAACTCTTTGTACATAAATAAATTACTTCTACATTGTTGCTGCTGGAAACTTGGAATAAAGAATAGGTCTCAAAAATTTTAGCTGTTAATTAAAAGCTACTGTTTTTTCAATTCTAAAAACATATTAAATGTTTTTTTTTTTTTTAATTCTAGAGTGTAATAAAAACTTTCAGTGCGTGGGTTTTTGGCCTCCGTCAAAAGGAAAATAAATTCATTATTTATTGATAATTCATTATTTCATCTAAAGAGGATCATACAACCAAAGTCACCTCTAAGCTTTGACGTGGATTACAAAATATGGTAAACGGCATTTGTGTCCTGTAATATCCTTAAATTGTTTGTACACTAAAATTGATTGATGGGAGAATCAACGTGTCCGTATACTTATTTTGCTATTCACTGTAATAGGGGAGACTTTGACAAAAAAAAAAAAAATGTTGACTTCAATTGAAGGTCATTTTTATATTTTCACATGAGTCATATTAATTTGTGTGAGAGTATTTTTTTTCTATGTATTATTTTTATGAAAAGTGAAATAACAAAAATATCTCTAGGAGTAAAAAAAATTCATTGTATCCAGTAGGGTATATTGATATTTTTATTTTTTTAATTAACAGTTGAATTACAAATATACACTTGGATCAAAGGAATTTAATTCATAGGGATCAGGGGTATTAGGGTCTTTTAGCTCCGATTGTTTTGTTAATTGTTAGTTGGCATGAGGGTAGTGTAGTAATTTGACATTAAAATAATATTTATATTAGAAAAAGTTGTTGACGCGTGATGTTAACACGCCAACGAGTGGGAGACGTCATGTCTTTGTGGCAGCACTTGCGGCGTCTCCTGGTGGTCAAAAATGGAATTATACCATGTTGTCTGATACCCCGCTGGTTCCTCTTCCATCCTAAGCGGTGCGTGTAGTCCAAATATTTTAGGGTTATCGCCGGAAACCCTTTTTTTTTCCTCTTCTTGTCTCTCTCCTACCTTGATAAATACTGTGTGGTCCTTAGTCTTACATGTTTTCAATCTAACTCTTGGTTTCTAATTTGTATATATAATGATTTTCAATCCGGTCCTTCTTCTTTTGATTTTGTATTTTTGCCCATTTTTCCTTTTAAAAAGTTTTTATGGCTCTCATTTTTATATCCTTCAAATCAAGTTTATAATTTTGGTTATTTCAATGATAATAATAATGATTTCAATTTGGTCCTTTTCTTTTAATTTCTTATTGTTTTCCTTGGTCTTTTTGTCGAAGTTTTTATAGTTTTCAATTATGTCCTTCAAATCAAGTTCATGGTTTTAATTTTTTCAATAATAATAATAGTGATATTAGTTATGAAAATAGTAATGATGATGATAATAATAATGGTAATGAAAATAAAAATATTAATAAAAACAATAATATTATTAATGATGACGACGATAATAATAGTTAAATTAGTAGTGATAATAATAATAATAATAATAATAATAATAATAATAATAATAATAGTTTTAGTAATATTAATGATGATGATGATGATGATGATTATGGTAACAACAACAACAACAACAACAATAGTAATAATTAAATTATTGATAATAATAATAATAATAATAATAATAGTTGTGGTTGTAGTAGTAACAATGATAATAATTATAATAATAGTGGTAGTAATGATAATAATAATTATGATGATATTAATAATTTTGGTAATAATATTGATGATGGTAATTATTATGGTAATAATAACAATAATGATGATGATGATTGTAATTGTAATAGTAATAATAATAGTTTAATAATAATAATAATAATAACATTAGTTATGAAAAAAAGTAGTAGTAGTAGTAGGTAGTGGTAATAATCGTAGTAGTAATAGGTAGTGGTGGTGGTGGTGATGTTAATAATTGTAGTGGTGGTGGTGGTGGTGGTGGTAATAGTTGTGGTGGTGGTGGTGGTAGCATTTGAGTGGTGGTGGTTGTAATAGTGGTAGTTGTAGTGGTGACAGTAGTAGTGGTAGTGGTAACGTCAATGATGAGATTTGATGTATAGAAATTTAATGATATAAGCGATTTTAATTTGTGGTACATTAAGAAGCGTGACTTATTAGTTCAACAAGGTTTATTTAAGATACTAAAAGATATAGACGGTTCATGTAGTGGAGACAGGTCCAGATCAAAATCAAAGTCTATGAAAATTAAAAAGTTTAAATGTATGAAGTATGTCACTTTAAGAAAAACTATCTAAGTAAAAATATAAGGGAAAGAAATAGAAAATCTCTAATGCTACAAATATTGCTAGTGAAGTGGAAATTTTTTATGATGCTGAAAATGTTCTGGCTGTATTTATTGGTAGCTCATGTAATGAGTGGATATTTGATTTCAGTTGTACATTTCATATTTATCCTAATAGAAGCTGGTTTGACACTTGTAAAGTTGTCAATAGTGTTGTTTTATTAAAAGACAACAAATGACTTTTTGTTGTTAGTGTGGATACAATTCAAATTAGGATATATAATGGGATTGTTAGAACATTAAAGGTTCAACATGTTCTAGAGATGAAAACGAATTTGATTTTCTTGAGTGTTATTGATTCCTAAGGTTATGGTTTTTGTGCTAAATGTGGAGTTTTGAGGGTTTGTAAGGGTGTTCTTGTCATAATAAAAGAAAAGTTGGTTAACGACTCCTACCATCTTCAAGGTTCAATAATTATTGATTAAATTATTATGTTATTTTTTGTTGGTTCGTATAGTGCTTCCACTCAGTTATGACACATACGACTGAGACATATGAGGAGAATAAGATTTGTTGTGTAGTCATAAAATAGGTAAATAAAGATTTGTATGAGCATTGTGTTTATGATAAACAATGCATTATAAAATTCAGTACGATTATTCATCATATCAAAGGTATTGTAGATTAAGTTTATTCTAATCTTTAGGGTCCTTTTATTATGTCAAAAGATGAAGCATAATATATGTTGAATTTATTTATGGTTATTCTAGGAAGGCCTGAGTGTATTTATGAAGAGAAAAAGTGACGTGTTCATCACCTTTAAGCAGTGAAAAGCTTTAATTGAGAAGCAAATTGGTAAGAAGATCAAGCGTTTAAAAACTGATTGTGGTTTGAAATTCTACCCAAGTGAGTTTAATGAGTTTTGCAAGAATGAAAGAATCATTAAATATCGCATTGCTAGGAATACACCATAATAAAATGAGGTTGCAAAATGTATGAACAAAACACTTTTAGAAAAAGCATGTTGTATGCTTTTACAATTTGGATTGTCAAAAAAAAAAAAAACAAATTGGCTAACATGATTAACATGACTTGTTATCTAGTGAATAGATCTATATTGATAGTTTTAGAGTTTAAGACTCCATGTGAAGTAACAAGTGTTAATACAATCAATCAAATCTTCTTTATTAGAGACAATAATGTATAAAAGAGCATCAAGCCCTTTTAGTTGGTGTCAGTTCTTTCCCTAATAAATAATGGAAGTTGAATTTACTAACCTTTAAGTCGGATTCATTTATATCAACTAGGAATCTTACCTTATTTCATCAAATAATGCCTGCCACAACTTATGAAAGGACTACTAATGGTGTCTTGGCTTAGAAAGGATTTGGAAGAAAAATGATCCTATCCTAAGGTTTAAATTAGTGACTGAATGTTTTTTGTTAGGAAAAACACCGTTTTTGTCTATCAACTCACCTCTTACTTTACTATGAGCTTGGTCCCTTTCCACCTGATTTTGATGAACTTATGATTTGTATGGGAAGCTTGAATGCGAAGGTTTAGACAACTTTTCTTGCTTCAATTCAATAAAAAAAAAAAAACAATAACAACTAGTTTAGTTATCTTCTCTTACTGTATCTGTTGGATAAAAAAGAAAGAACCCTAGGTTGAGTTCTTTTACTGATTACTCTAAGATAAGAATATTTGAATATCATATTTATGCTCATATTAAAAAAGATAAATTTGGGGCGAGAGCAATGAAATGCATATTAAAAGTCTAGGTGAACCTGATATGGGTGAATTAGGTTACCAATAAAAAACTCATTATTAACTTAAAGAAAAATATAGCATAACCTAATAATCAATTCAAATAATTAACTAAAATATAAATATAAACAAACTTAAATAAGAACCAATACAATTAATGGTTCAAGACGATCACAAATACATAAAAGAAAGAGATAAGAAAAAGTGCACCAAGGTTTTTATAGAGGTTCAGACAATCATCTACTCTTCTTCTTGAACCATCGTTTAAGAGTTTTACTCACACTCATTTGGTCTACTTCACGGGTGAGACCAAACCTTTATACAATCTTTATTATAGGTCAAATATTGAAACATTTCTCGATCTTTTTTTAGGCACAAGAAACCCGATCTTTTTAGAAGCTCGAGACCAAACCTAATACTTTTGCACAAGTTAAGGATCAAACCTAACTCTCATTATTTTAACAGGTACAAGATTAGTAAACCCTTTCTCATCAATACTTATAAATGAATAAGTATCAAACCACTTAAATAACCTTTAGGAGGCTTTCTTAAGTTTAAATGTCACCTGCACTTTCCACAATATTACTCTTTTGATAAAGTTGAATGGAATACAAATAAAACTTTAGAAGGAATTTTGCCAATGGCAATCCAACTTTGTTTTTGGATAAATCAATCATAAAACTAAGGTCTAGAAGTTTATTAATAGTGAGAATATGATCAAAATTTTGCCTTGGATGTTCTTAATCATTTTGCTAAAGTCAAGGTATTTATAAGGCTAAAATATCAAATTAACTATTGGGAACACTTTTCAAAATATTTATGCCCATTTAAGAATTAATTAGCTCATTGCTAGAACTTGTTAGAATGTTCCAAAGATGCTGGAAAAAATTGAAATTTTCAAAAACTAGTTAGATTATTTTACAAATTGGTCCAAACATTTCTCAAAATGTTAATCCATTTTCTAAATCAACTAGATCATTTTAGGTACTAAAAAAATTCTCCCATTTTGTGTACTTCGGTGTTTTTAATCACTTTATATACTCTGGTCCTTTCTTGGTTTTGTTTTGTTTTTTTAGATTTTTTTAGGTTTTATAGGTATGAGAATTGGTTCCCAAATCAATTAAAAGTTAGTTGGAAAGATATTTTTTTACAAGATCTTGATATTTGAAGTTGAAAGCCATTATCATCTCAAGATTATTGTTTGAAGATAAAAACTATTATTGCATCACTTTATATATATATGCCTTGCTTCCATTATCTTGAAGCCATAACTTTTGACAATATATAAGTCCTTAATTACTTTTTCATTATTTCTCTTTTGATAAAGATCATCTTCAATAAAACTTGATTTGATTGCATCATCATACTTAAGATAACCTATCATGCTTATTCCAAGAACTTTGTACATCTCTTAAAAACCCTATATATTATGATATTAGTAATACCAAGAAATATGTTTATAAATGCATGATTCACTTATTCATATGGAAATATTATTCAAATCAAAACATTACTTACTTAGCATTCTTCCAGCATATCAATGCAACAAACAAAGTCAATCATAATAACACTATTTTATGTTGGTTTAAGACATCAATGTAAACACATATACATAAACATACATTAAACAATATCAGTTGTATATTATGTTATCATCAAAGTCATACAACATTAATCACATATTTTGTTATCATCAAAACCTTTGATGATTAATGTGCATCCAGACTAAAATATATTCCTAGGCTATGCATCTAGAGTGGAGGGATATCAATTGTGGTGTGTTGATCCCAAGTCACCAAAGTCTATTACTAGTAATGATGTAACCTTTGATGAGTTTACAATATTTCACAAGAAAAATAAGTTGATTGGTATTGATGTTAAAATGAATTAGTATTCTAGCAAGAATGTGAATATTAAGGTTAAATATTTAAAGATAGTACAGAAAGATGTTTTAGTTAAGTCTATTAAGGAAATTATATAGAATGTTAGTGATAAAAATGCACATGAAGAACAACCTTACAATATTGATATAAAAAGGTAAAGAAAACAGATAAAAACACCAATTAAGCATGGTTATGCTGATTTAATTAATTTTTCCTTTAATATTCCAGAAAATCTTAATGATCATAAGTTTTATTCTTATAAAAAAAAACTTCATACAAATAATCTTCCCAATAAATGTTTGCTATAAATGAGGAGTTTGAGTCTTTTTATAACAACCAGACATGAGAGTTTGTTAAACCACTATAAAGCCAAAAGATTGTTGGGTACAAATGGATTTATAAAAAGGAAAGATTAAATCCTAAAAGTTGAGGATACAACATTTAAAACATGAAGTATAGTTATTAAAGGTTTTACATAAAGAAAAGATGTTGACTTCAATAAAGTATTCTCTTCAGTTATATAGTATAGTTCCACCTGACTATTGTTTGCAATAGTTATTTTGTTTTACTCATAACTTGATCAACTTGATGTTAAAATAGTTTTTCTATACGGTGAGTTAAGAGAAGAGGATCCATATGCATCAGCCAAAGGATTTTATTGTTCAAGATAAAAAAAAGACCATGTGTGTTTATTGAAAAAGTCATTGAAAGGTTTGAAGAAATCACTGAAGAAGTGACATAAAAGATTCATTGAATGGTTTGAAAAGATACTTTTTAGCTTGGACATGACTACTTTAAAATGAGTATAATAACTATGTGTATTTTACAATACTTTTAGATGGTTTCTTTGTGTACTTGTTATATATTGATGATATATTGATTACTCTTAACTAACATGTATGAGATTAACAATTTGAAAGATAAATTGAGTGATAAAGGATTTAGGTGCATCCAATAAGATTTTATGTTTGGATATACATAGAGATCAAAACGTTGATAACTTATACTTATCACAAAAGAAGTATCTTGAGAAGGTATTTAAATGTTTTGGTATGCAAGACTACAAAGCCATTAAGTATTTCACTTGGAGCACTTTTAAGGTTATCTCTAGCTTTGTCACCAAAAATTAAAAAGGAGAAAGAGCATATGTCAGGTGTTCCATATACCAGTGTAGTTGGAAGCATTGTTTATGTCATGATTTGCACTTGTCCAAACATTTCACATGCTGTTAATATGGTCGACAAGTTTATGGAAAATCCTAGTAAAGTTCACCAACATATCGTAAAATAAATACTTCGTTATCTTAGAGGTATTGCAGATATTGGTTTTATATATGATTGAAGTAGTAGCTCAAGAAGTAGGTTGAAAGCTTTGTAGATTCAAATTATGATGATGATTTGGATACAAAAATGTCACTAACATGTTATGTTTTCACTCTATCAGGATGTACCATTAGCTAGAAAGTAATTTTACAATTCATTATTACATTGTCTACAACAAAGACTAGGTACATGACATTGATAAAGATAATGAAAAAAGCTTTATGACTGAGAGGTTTGGTTGGTAATCTTAGTTTGTCACATGAGCTGATTATTTTGTATTGTGATAATCAGAGTTCTATTCATTTGATAAAAAAAAAAATAGATGTATTATGAAAGAACCAAACATATTGGTGTTAAATACCACTTCATCCTATATATTATGTTATAAGGTGTTGTGTTAACGAAAAAGATTGCTATAGTTAACAACCATGCTGATATGTTGATAAAACCTATCTTTACAGTTAAGTTCAAGCATTTGATTTATGTAATACTTAAAAGGTGCTTAGTGGAGGTGATTAAAGAGAAGTTCTGGTTTTGTAAGTTGATTCAATTTAAGTCAAGATAAAGATTTATTGGGTTTATCTTAAATTATAAGCCTAAGTGAGAAATACTCATAAATACTTAAAATGTTTTTGGAATGATAATAAGTATTTATGAGTTGAGTTTCTTAATATTTATATTTTATTTATTATTTACGGGGTAATAAATTTAAATATTTATAAATTATTCATTATGTTATGGGTATGCATTATCTAATTATTATTTATTACTTAATAAAAAATAATATACACACGCGCGCGCGCACATACGTGTTTTTGTTAATATTAAAAAATCTTATTTTGTTAAAAAATATAAATATTTTACAAATATATTTATATAGTATAAATATATATTTCAAATTAGGTTCGAGTGAGTTTCGATCTAAGTTTGACAATATTTATATCTTTCCTATTATCCATTAAATAATGTAACTATTTAAAAACTATTTATTCATTTAAATTGATTTAAATTGAGTTATGTTGATATCAATTAAATTTAGATTAAATTGTCAGAATGTTATTGTGTTTTTTTATTTTTATAAAGTCAATACTGCTATATATATATATATATATTCTCTCCATTTGTATTAGTGATTTTTTATATTGCATTGATTTTACTAACAAGAAAGAAGGGAAGGAAATTCAGTGTTTGCGTAAACCAGTTAACGCAAAAGCAGTCAGTGGCAGGCAGTCACTGCCACCTCACTTTTTTTTTTGTCAGTACAATACATCAAACCATACCACCAATGCATTAAATTTAAAAGGAAATAATAAAAAAAGAATTTTCTGAATAATTTATTTATCTTATTATTTTTTTCTCCAACTCCCACTCTCCAACCGCAACATCCTCTTCTCCCTGCCCTTATAACCATCCCACTACGATAACCATTTTTTTACCTTCTTCCGTTACTATTTCTATTGTTCTTCTTCTTATTATTATTATTCTTGTGGGTTATCGAGTTGATGATGCATGTGGGTTTCTTTCAGATCCTATAAATGATTGATTTTTTTCTCTCAAAATAATTTTTTTTTCGAGGTATGCTCAAGTTCTTCTTTTTTCTTTTTTGATGTTGTTGCCTGGTCTGTCTGTAGATGGATTGACATGTGATGTTGGTTTTGCAGGATCTTTGTGCTCTCTGAGCGAAATCATCTAGCATATTGAGGTATTTTTGGCCCTGTTTTTGTTTTTTTTTTTCATCTCTTTTTCTGGGTTGGATGGTTTCTGTTTCTTTTGTGAATCTTGATGGTGATCTGAATCTTGTTGCTTCTCAGATATGCTTTTTATATATTTTTTCCTTATTTTTTTTCATATTTATGAAGTCAATTTACATTTCCATTTGTAGTTATCCCAAAACAAAAACAAAATCTTCCTTTTTCTTAATTTATCTTATGATTTTCAAGAGACTTACTTTCAAGTTTTCATCTTTTGTTCACAAATCACATACCAGGAGTCCATCTTGCCACACAGCATCTTTCTTTCTGATGTTAATTCTTCTCTATCAGTTAATTTTGTCGCTTAACATCCTCATTCCTCTTCTTATTTGCTTCAAAGGTAAAGGGAAAACACTTTTTCAACGGTTAATTACTATTATTATTCTATATATCAAATACTTTTAGTAGTATAATTAGAGATATTATTCTGGGTTAATTCCCTTTTGTTTATTCTTTCATCTTTTTGCTTTTTATGATGATGCATGGTGATCATCTTTAGGCCCTTTGCACTTGATTTTGAAATTGTTGAATCCTGTTATTTTTTATTCCATGTAGTGATGGTTAAGCGGGGCTGGTGTATGTATGCATTTCTTCCCAGCAAGCAATGCAACCCCATCAAAGTGGGTCTGTGTTTATTCTCACTAACATAATGGAAGCAGCAGTGTACTAAGAGAAAAATAACCCTCGAGCAATTGGTTCAGTGGCAGGAAGGCTTGATTCCCTCGTTATCATCTTGGATTCAAATCCAAGGGGTTGTGAAAAAGAAATTTCGTGTGAATGCACTGTTTGACAATGGGGAAGCCCACTCCTGCAAGAACTCAGCCTTGATGTGTGAAAGCTTCCTTGAAGATATCTGACCATTAGAACCAAAAAAATAATTGGGCAACAGTAACCTAAGAATAGCATGAGGGATTAGTACACTGCTAAAATCTAAGATAGAGTGTTGTGTTATTTATTTAACGAGTGATGTGATAGATTAAGTCCTGCAATGATTGCAATGTGTGATGTTAGTAAAAAGTTTAGTAGAAGTGTTAGCACCCTAAAATTACTCTTATAACAGCCAAGTTTTGTGCACAAATTCCTATTGCATTTGTGCTGGATGATACTTGCATATTGTTGTCTTTTTCAAACTCTTTTCCTTTGAGCACTGCATCCTATATATTTGCTTGTGTTGCTTCTAGAACCTGTGCAAGTGTCTAACCTGTTTAAAAATAATTATGTCTTATAGCGGTCATGTACTTCATTTGCCCTGTGTAACATGGCCACAAGCTTTATATGGTTTTAAAATACCGTATCCATGTGTTTCAGACTCTTGAAACAATTGTGTTGCCTCAAATCCTATACACCTTGTCATCTGTGCATTCTTATGAATTGATGACTATGCTTTATATACCTCATATCTTAGTATGTATTGTATCTGTAGTATGAAGTATGCGCCACCTAGCTAGCTTAACTGGCTGCGGCATTGACTTTGAACTGTTATGTGATGATGTTTCTATGTTTTCTTACAGGTATCAACAGGCATCCACATTTCCAGGTTTGAATGATCAACATAATATTGAATTTTTAAGTTTGAGCTCGAGTTGAATTATTTGAGGCAAGTCTTCACAGTTAGCCTAACATGCATGTTATTTGAAACATCAATTTGTTGAAAAGAAAATTTGTCTCTTCCAATCAGTTTGAGTAATGATTTTAGATATGGAATTTGGTGATGTGATCTTGTGAACCATCTGCTTCTTCTTCTTCTTTAGGTGGCAATTCTTTGCTTCATAAAGCTGTTATAACTTTACGATAAATTTGGTTTTGCTGGCAAGAAAATGTTGGGGGGTAACAATGGCAATTCTTTGCTTCCTGTTTTCATGGATGAGAATCATATTCCTTATCAGACTAACGCATCAAACCAGTTGCAATTGTTTGGTAATTGTGAGTTCTTATCTCATTAAGTTATATTCTTTTTTATTCTTAGTGCTTGATTCTATAAATTGTCTATGGTGTATGTGTCTCTACTCTGGTTGCTCGTGGTCCTCTCTAGCAAATGAATTAATTGATTTACTATGTTAAGTGTGATGTAACAAACCTCCTAGGTATGGTCATGTGATAATGAGCTTCAGGCACCAGGTGTTATGAAATGAATTAATGTTATTAGTTCCTGGAACCAGTTTTGTGGGATGTGTTGTGAAAGGATAACAAGGCATTATGCATGTGTTGAAAAAGGAATGGGTATCTGGGCTTCTTCTTTTTTTTCCTGAATATTTCAGGTTTTCATCTACTTCTAGTTTATTGTGGAGTTCGAATTTACATAATAGTGTATAATACTATCTAGTATTCAGAGTCTTAATTTCTTTTAGGATGTTGACACTGTTTAGGAGTTTTCTATAATATTTATCAATTCTCCTGTTATTTCTTATTTGCATTTCTATTTCCTATCTATTATCCTCGCTTTCTATTTAGAACTACAAGAATTGTGGTGCCTGTAAGAAGAGAACCTATTCTTTATGATAGTTAGGGCTTTGACAATGAAACCTTTTTTGGAATCGAACACACAGCTTTCATTCCCAGAATGTGAGGGATCTATGCCAGATTGTCGTGAACTCATAATTCAAGTTCATACCTTTTATAGTCCTTTCATTACAGGAATGGGATTAAATAATTAACTAAGTAAACAGAAATCAAGAATAAAAGATTATTAATTGTCTTAATTACTGAAAATGGATATCAAATCTATAATTACTTCTTTGGTTATAGTTTGACAGACTCACTCTCTTCCTGCTCCTTCCTTTTCTTTTTGTTTTTTCAAGATAAAGTGGTTTGATTGATCTGTAATATGCCATTGGTTGTTTTAGTGGCAGCTGGATGCAGCATTGACCCAGTGAATTATTTTGGAAATGAACATGGAACTCCTATCCTCCGTGCCAATAAACGTGGAAGGGAAGCAGAAGATTTTGGCAGACAGCAAAAGCTACAGATTTCCTTAAATTATAACATTTGTCAAGATGAAGCTGACCGCTCAGCAAGCATTCCAAACCCAAACCCTGTTTCAACTGGGTTGCGTCTATCTTATGATGATGATGAACACAACTCATCCATAACTTCTGCAAGTGGAAGTATGAGTGCTGCACCTTCAATCATCCTGTCCCTTGGTGACAATATTAGGACTGAGCTTGATCGGCAGAACGATGAGTTTGATCAGTATATCAAGATTCAGGTATCAGGTCACCCTAACACTTCTGGCATGCTGTTATGCTACATGCTATTAAACTATCTCTGCTTTCTTATCTCATTCCCACTGCTTGCAATTTTGTGCATGATTTCCAAATTGAATGTTTACTGGGACTAGATCAATTATTATGAAGATTTCTTTGTTTTGATAAGATAAAGTTCTTGGATTCATGATTACCTGATTGGAGACCAGAAGGGGGGG
>Ga0307515_10016494_pt1 | contig 13514 bp, 4 predicted proteins | sample 17_EM_MG_FD_194513 | JGI IMG/M metagenome (GOLD analysis project Ga0307515, IMG submission 194513) | Populus trichocarpa ectomycorrhiza microbial communities from riparian zone in the Pacific Northwest, United States - 17_EM | ecosystem: Host-associated > Plants > Roots > Unclassified | place...
TTTCTTACCTCGTATTCTCTCTATTTAAAGACAGAATGCAAATGTCATGTGGTCTTACCTCTGACATGCCACCGAGGAAATTCTTTTCTGATTTTTTGTTGCTTTAAAATTCCCAATTTGGGCAAAATGGTTAAAAAGTCAGCAGATTAAGGTTCGTATAATAATATTTTTTTAAAAAATTATTTTTTTATTTGGTAATATAATAAAGAAATAAACACTCACGTTTCAACCAATTAATAAGAGTGTGATAATATGATAGAAAGCAAATCAAAATAAATTATAAGATCAATTCAAAATGAATCAAATATTGAATGATGATATTAGAACAACAAAAAAAATGAAAAAAAATTCAATCAAAATAAAAAAAATATAAGATGGAATTTAAAAAAAGAAAAAAAAATATCAACCCAGTAGCTCAACCTTGAAATCTCCCGACCTAACTCTTTACTTAGCTCGAGTTTAAAATTAATCTACGTGGGAGTAACCCCGACATGACCTTGTTGACTTGGCTAGTTTAAAGACAACTCAAATGACTAGTAAAATATTTGGTTTGACTTTTAAAAAATGAAGATGATAGTTTTTTTCAATATTAAGATAACAACATATTGAATCGACCTGAGTTTTGCGGCATAACCCATCAAACTAAATGTCAGGATGTTTATTTAGGACCGCAATAACCTCATAAAAAAAAGCAAAAAAAATTATAAAGATCAATTTAAGATCAATGAAATCTTGAAGGATGAAATGGAAAAAAAATAAAAAAAATATTCAATTGATAGAAATAAAATTGCATGTCAGAATTAAAAAAAAAAAAGAGAGATTTTTTTTAATATTAAGATAACGACATATAATTGGATCCTCCTGAGTTTCACAGCTTAACTTATCAAACTAAATGTCATGATGTTTTTGTAGAACTGCGGTAATCTCATAAAAAACAAATAAAAAAAATATAAAGATGAGTTTAAAATCAAAGAAATCTTGAAAGATAAAATTAAAAACAAAAAAAATAAAAAATATTCAATCAATAGAAATAAAATTAAATGTTGGAATTAAAAAAAAAAAGGAGCCATCTCCTTTTTTCGTTAATATGAACAATGAAGTAGCTGGATTTCCCCTAATTCTTCTAGTTTTTAGTTAATATCTAACGTAGTTGTTTGGTACTATAGGCTACACATAGCTAGGATCAGTTGATATATATGTAAGAATTTCAAGGAGTTCAGGTTCGAGCCATGTGGTTGTTCATATAATGGTCACTGGAGGCTTACATGGTCGTTAACTTCAGGGCCCGTGGGATTAGTCGAGATGCGCGCAAGCTGGCCCGAACACCCACGTTAAACTAAAAAAAAAATTCCAAGTAGCTCGCATGGATTACATTTTTTTTGTGATAGAAAGATTTCTGGTGAATTTATGCACATTCCACCATGCAAGACTACGAATGAGCCTTGTTAATGTTATGACAGTGGAGTTTTTATACGAAGGACAATTCTTCATCCTCTATAATTAGGATGGTAATAACGGTTTGTAGAGATGGAGAATATACCCTATAAATATGCTTATGCCTTCAGTCAGAGTTTTAATACCATCTAACATAGATGAAAATTAAAAAAAAATAACATGAACAAGCAATATAAAATTATATTACATAGGGTCACATCATAAATTCTAATTTAAAACTTTATTACTCAATATTTTTTTTTAATTCTCTCCTGAGGTTTACTTTCAACTCTTAAAATAAATCCAAAAACCTAAATAATCAAACTACAAAACCTAAAATTAAAGAAAAGTTAATAAAATTCCTAAACAAAATAGAAAAAATAAAAATAATTAAGGAAAAGCAATTTTTATTAAAAACCTTCTGCATCAATCTCACTAGGTTAAATTAAAATTTGCCAGCGAATTTAAATTAATTTTGCCTCAATCTTGTGGATTTTTATCAAGGCTCTTCAACCCTATTTTTTTTAGATTTATAACAATTTTAGATATCAACTTTAGCTCTTTCATGTTAAATTTTGTATAAAACACATTAATTAACTGACTTCTAAAGTAATGAATTGCAAACCTCGCTTCATTCATCAACATGTGTTGTGTTGTAACTCATTCCCCCTAATCCCGATGAGAGAATGTGAATTTATGCTAAGACAAATCCCTAATCCATTCAGTTAGATGTTGGTTCTGTCAATGAAAGCTCGATGCTTTAATAGATAATTTTTGAAAATATTCAAAAAATATTATCAATTAAAATCTTTAAAAATAATAATAAATTTGTTCAAACAAATATTTTTAAAGTTATTGTCACACATATGCGGTATCAAGACGATCATCATTCTAGATCAGGATTTTGGTGTGGTGTTGAAAAAAAAGGAATTGTTCTTTTTATGGTTTAAAAAGGTTTAGACTTTTTACCTAATATTTTGGTCACTAGGAACCCTAACTAGTTTCTAGTACACCTTACTTGGTGTCATAATTCAATTTTTAACAACACAAATTCATAAAAAAAGAGAGAAAAATGAAAATGAATGAAGAATAATTTGAAGTTTGGGTCAAGACAACATAAACTGGAAGTTTCGAGGACTAATCAGGGTGGATTTATAAATTTCGGATTCAATTTTGATAGAAATTGAAAGAATTAATAAGTTTGGGGACTTAATTAAACTTTGAATTAGTTTAATTAATGAAATCAGGAGCTTAATTGAAGATTTGATTAGATTAAGGACTTAATTAAACTTTGAATTAGTTTAATTAATGAAATTAGAGGGTTAGTTAAAGAAATATCAAAGTTCAGGGTCAATTTAGATCTAAATTACAAGAAATTAAATTTCAGGGACCAAATTGAATAGGCGTTGATACTTAAAGTGGAAAATTGAAGAATAACCTTCAGTCCAAAATGACGTCGTTTTACATTTCCTATTTTGTCATCTCCTTCCTCTACAAACAGAGGAAACGAACTGTAAAGAAAAAAAGGAAATGCTGCCTGGAAGGTGTCAGCTCAACCCAGGAAAAATGTAGACCGTTCAGTCTTCCACAATTCCTAAACCAATCAGGTCTCCCTCAACGCGCAGCTGGAGTTCGGATCAAAACCTATCACCAACAGTCCAATCGTGGCGGGACTGTTGGTGTCCGAGGAAATCAACTTTCTCAGGGGACAAGAAAAAAAAAAGAGGAGAAAAAAAAAGAAGAAAAAGACAAGAAAAAAACAAAGAGTAAGGGAACAAGAAAAAAGAAGTAGAACAAGAACAGGGAGAGAAGGAGAGGACCCATAGAACACAAAAAGGGCAAGAGACAAACGGAAAACAAGATAGGACATCGTCAGGCCAGATCGTCACCATCGTCTTCGTCTATAGCCTTCAGCACCAAATAAGCCACTCCTCTTTTTCCCCGCTTTGCCATTTTAATTAGTCGTTCACTGTACTGCTAGGATAGATCCATATATATAATCTAAATTTTATGGATTTATTCACTAGCGTTAGAGTCAAGAATACCATATTTTTTTGGTTGCTCAATATTTCCCAACACCAAAGTTGGAAATATTCATAGGCGAATATCCACTGACACCAAAGTTAGAAACATTATGGAAAGACCATAAGAATGGAACAAAAACAAACTCTTAACAATTTTAGACAAAATCACCAATGTAGCCTGTCTTAAGTAAGACGCTTAAGGGGTGATAGTATCTTCCCTTTCGTGTAACTAGTCCTGTACCATAGAATCTCTATTGACCAGTTAGGATTCTTAGTGACCATAATATTAGGTGACGACTTTTTAAACGAGACATTTCCCCAAAGAATAAGATGTCAGATATCTATTCTTTTCGTACATTTAAATTTTTACAAGTCGTCGCGATGTTTGGGTGTGACACCTAGAATAAGCTACATTGCTCATTTTTATTATTACTAAGGCTCTATTGTGTTTTTCTAATTATTAGTCTGTTTATTAATTCAAGCAGGTTCACCCTAGTAGAGTGAACCATGGATTTACAATCAAACCTCATTATTCAAAAGCCTAAATATTTTTTATTTCTTTTAATATTAAGAATATATCTTAAGTATAAGTTCATAATTCTTAAATATTAAAAGTGAAAAAGATGAGAGAAAATGAGATGTTTATGGACTTAATATGCCTTCTATAATATTGGAATAAGTCTTACGTGTAAGTTTATAAACTCTAATATTAAAAATAAACAAATTGATTTTTTGGTATTTTTGAAATTTAAGATAAGTTTCCATGACTTTAATAATCTTGTTATTAAATCCATGATGCATACAAAATATAAAAACTATTTTTTTGTATTTTCAAGAAATGCTAAATCATGCAAATATTTTTTATCTCATTCCTTTTCTCTTTTATATTTTTTATTATTTTTTAATTAAAAATGTAAAATATATATTCTTAAAGAAACTTGGCCATATGCAATTAAAATATTTGATTGATTAAAAAAATTTATCCTTTTTGTTTTACCATTTATTTAACACATGAATAAGATAAAAGAAAAAATAAAAATACAAACCCTACAATCATCCTTTTTTACCCACACATCCTTTTTTTTCACTATTTTACTCACACACCCTACAATCATATTTTTTACAAACCATTAAAATTCAACAATAATTAAAAAAACATATTAAACATCATTCAAATTCCAAAATAGACCTTTCAAAGGTTGGGAATAAATTGGAGATATTTCTGAAAAATCAGGAACAGTGTTGAAAGACCTTATAACAATGGTGGCACATGTGCTCCACACGTCGTCACCACCGTCGGCGAGTGGGCTCATATGTCGTTGCCGGTGAGGATAAAAAAATGGTGGATCTTAAACTACTTTTCCCCCTCTTTCTTTCTCCCCCTCTTTCTTTCTATGCTCGCGATGAAGGCCATCGTTACTTGCAAAACAAATAAAAATTCACTTAGACATAAATGTTTAAGTTCAATGGTTTGTTTCCTTCCTTCTCTGTTAGATTTGCTTTCTCCCTTCTGATATTGTCTTCTTCTTCACAGTTATTTGCTATTGTGGCAGTGGGTTGGTATTGACACAACACCATAAATCAAAGATGTGGATGTTGATTTCTGCTAATAAAAGAGAGATGAAAAGAAGTTATTGGTCTTAGCTTTTTTCTTGTAGGTATGAATGCTGGTGTAAAGAAACTAGGAGTGATGGATGATTGGATGGTTGATGATGGTTGAGTGTTTAGGGCTGTAAAGAAGAAGGAAATAGGTATGTAGAGGTTGGTTTGATTTAGGTGATTTGGGGCTGATTTTCGATGGCAGGTAGCTGGTGGTGATTGTGCTAATGGAGAAAGTTGTTATGTTGGTTTAAGGTTTTGTGGGTTGTTGTGATAGTGGGAGGATAAAGGAAAGGATCTATGGCTGGCGTTGGGATGGTCAAATAAGTGCAGGAAATGGATCTCGATTTGGGTTTTCTCATGATGAAGAGAGAGACCGTCATTTCCAACGATGAGAGAAAAAACAAAAGGGTTACTCGCATTGAGATAGAAAGGCATGGTGTGCTAGGCAATGAATAAGAGAGATGGATAATCGAGTGTTTTATGCTTTAGGCTGAGATAGAGTAAGAGTGGTTGGTGATTTTTCTTAATGCATGCAAGTTGGTAGAAGATGATGTGTATGATAAAGGAGAGATAGGTGAAGATGAGTGTTTTTTTCTTTTTGTGTATGGCTAATGACTGGTTTAAAAAAAGAGAGGAAAAATAGGTTTGTTGGGGTTTTTTATGTGAGAGAGTAGCTCTTTTTTTTACTTATGTATTTTTCTTATCCACTCTCTTAGGTTATCATTTTGTTTATGGCCTTTTTTTTTTTTTTTGAGTGTGCATAACCACTTATTTCTTTCAAATTTAATCTCTAAAATTATTCACACTCATCTACTATTTTCTTGATTTCTTTAAAAACTTTTACCACCTTCTGGCTTCTATTTTTTTTTAAATACCGTTTTTTTAAAATAACACTATACAATTCAAAACTTTTTTAAAACCATACCCTTTCTTATTATTTCTTAATTACATTTTAATCACTAAAATCTTTCCTTTTTATGTTTGATTGATTATTATCTTTTTTTTATTAACTTTTTTATATAAAAAATATCAGTACAAAAACAATAAGCGAAATTGTCAAAAATTATGAAATGACTAGAAATTGGCCAAATCATGTCAAAACATATATTTTTTAGTATTTTTGTATTTTTATGTATTGTTTGGAAAATGTTTGAAAACAATGGTACAAAATTGGGTTATGATAATTTTCCTCTCTTTATAATACTTATTGTATAAATTCTTGTAAGGGATTTTATAAAGTAAATATGTAAAGAAAAGTTGTGAAAGTTCTCCTAAGTTAGGTGAAAAATCCACTAGGTTTTGATATTAACAAATCAAAAGATGATTACCCATGTAGATGTTTCAAAACTCAATTATTTTAAAAACTAAGAATTTCCTCTTTGTTTTCAAAAATAGTGTAGGTATTTAGGCAATTTGTCTGTTGTGAAAAAATATTCAATATTTTTTCACGAATAATTTGTGATCGGGTGATCTACTTGTGATGGTTGATTTTCTTGGCATTTCTTGATGGTACGGTTGACACCTGTCATTCTTGATGGTAGGGTTAGACTTCTTGATTACAAGGTTGATTTCTTTAGAGCTTTCTAATTGAAGGGTTGACACATATCCTTCTTGATGGTAGCGTTGGACATACTGATTACAGGGTTGATTTCTTTGGTATTTTTGGATTGTAAGGTTGACACATATCCTTTCTAATAACAGTGTTAGACTTCCTGATTGCAAGGTTGAATTTTCCTTTCCTAATGGTAGGGTTGGACTTATTTATGGTAGGGTTGAATTCTTAATAACATAGTTCAAATTTGCCTTTCCTAATAGTAGGGTTGGACTTCTTGATAGCACGGTTGAAAATTAAGAATTTCTGATAACATGGTTAAAATCTCCTTGATATGATAACTTCTTTATTGAATTTAATTCATTGGAGCCTTATTAAAATTCATTGAGGATTTTTTCTAAAGAATTTATACAAAAAATTATACAATGATTTGAGATCAGATGACATGCATACACCTTACCTGGTTTTAAATATAAACCCTCCCTTTCTTTACCGTTTCTTTATTGCTTGATGGACAAGGTTTGTAATTTTTTAGAGGAGTTTTCTTGATTCTTCAACTCATTCAAGATTTATCTGTGTGATAAATATGTTTGACTAGCTCTTTAATGTGTAGCCTAGACTTTAGAAAATAAATGAAGCTTTACTTAATTGATCATTTCTTGAAAAGTGACGAACTGACTCTTAACTATGATATTTCCCCCTGGTTGGATGCTGTTTTTTCTAGCAACTCATTTTTTTCATTGATGAAAAGGTTTGTTATCACCGATTTGGCCTCTTGCTTCCAACCTACTCAAATGGCTTATGAGTCCTTTTTCAAAGTTTTGGCAATTCTACATAACCCAACTTTTTTAATCGTTTACCATGACCCATTTGTTTGTTGAAATTTTTTTTATTATACTAATCAATTTAAAAGGATCATCCATTACCCCTTAATCTAACATCACTGATGAAAATGAGCTCAATTATCACTGTTAACAAAACTACCCACTGTGTCACTGCCAAAAGAGATATGTTTAAAACTGCCTTTTGTAATTGAAGTTTCCCCTTTGTCTTGCTATGGATTCTTTTCAAACAAAATTGCCTCTAGTTGATCTAGATAAGTTCATTCTTCTTACTATCATTAAAAGGCAATTATCATTGTCGGTTGGCTTTGATGGATTTCATTGAATTTATCATTTGACTATTGTTATCACAATGAGATTCTTTCGATTAATCTATAGGTGCTTGTCTTTCCAGAGACCATGGATTCATGCATCATCTTTTTTTGTAAAGAATTTTGCAAAATAATGAATGAAGACTTTTTAAGAAAATCATTTCATTTTGTGTTTCAGGACCATTTCACAAATTTTAATTATTGTCTTTGTATGTCCTATGGTTGGTTTGAAATCACTACAATGTAGATTTAAAAGTATTTCTTTAGTTGAGGCCTTAAAATGCGTCTTCAACATTAAGATGTAATTTTGTTGGTATTTTATTGATGATTGACAAGATAAAGGCTGAGATAGAAGTGGTAGCTTAAAAATAGGTTATCCATGGCTAAAATGAATTTCTTGTATTTTAAAAACAAAAATTTACTTGATGTAAGCTTAAAACAACTTTGTTTTGAATTTCTTACAAATTCCAATGGATTTAATCTTTCTTTAGGAAAATGATAATTTGGTCTAGTGAATGTATATGATGAGGTAACCTTCTACCTTTTTGTTTTGAATACAAGAGGCTTGAGTGACAGCTCAAGGTTTTATTTGAGAGAAATTTATCTTTTTTTTAGCACTTATTTTATCAGCATGAATAATAACAAGTAGCTTATTTGCAATATCATGATTCTTGTGAAGAGTTGTATTTTGAGAGCCCTATTTATCGGTCGAGATTGCTTGTTTGCTTGATTAAAAATGACTCTTAAAGGCACATAATATAGGCTATGACTTTAGGCTATGAAAGAAAGGGATTTGTAAGTTCAAAGAGTGTTTCAATATTTTAAAGACTTAGGATCACTGTCATTTACTTAACTTGTTGTGTCTTTCAATATTCCTTCCATCTTCTTTCCTTTCATTGTATTTTTTTTATTTGTCTTTTTTTATTGTTTCAGTGAGATATCCTTATTTTGTTTTGACATTGACGTAGTCATTTTTGTTTTTTTTTTTTGGCATACCCCTTAACATTTTGGTTTCTCGAACTCTTTTGGATTTTTCATGGCATCTCCTCAATCTTTGATCTTTTAATTTTTACTTGCCTCATGGTGTGCGGTGTGATCCCTTGATTTTTAAAATTTCTATTTGCCCCTAATGTGGGTTGTGATTCTAATCAAGATTTTTATGAAGTAAAACTTATTCAAGCTTAAATGGGGATCATAAATGATATATTTTTAAAACATGAAGGGATAACAAAAATGATCTTTCATCATTTCAAGCACAAGTGGCTAGAACTGATAAATTTTGTCCTTGTCTAGTGTAATGATTTGAAACTTTTGTATAAGACTTGTGTTTTTATGAATCAATAAATAGCAAATCCAAGTATATGCGATTATAAAGAAAACTAAAATATGGTCTAAGACACGTGAGACGTGAGCACATTTTTTATTTTTCATGACCTGGTTCAAAATGGTTTAGTCATCTCAAAATAAAAATTACATGAATAAGCGTTTAAATGTTGTTTTGAGCAAACATCATATTATTTTTGAAATAAAAAAGCAAATATAATTTTTCAAGATTATGGCAAATAGGTTTTTTATAAAAACTGATTTAGTCACAATGTTTTGAACAATGCCATAGAATTAGTTATGAGTTTCAAAAGAGTAGGGATTACCTCTTAACATCTTGTATGGCACACCTTGGGGTTTTACCATTTTAACCATTATATTTATCCAATTATGAACAATAATAAAAATGTTAGGTGTTACTTTCACAAAAACATCATTTAATTTAAAAACAAATGATAAAAAAATAAAAAGAATATATGTTTCATTAAAAAAATATGATGTGATCCCAACACACATGAAAAACATACTTTAAAAACATGAATAACGAAGTTCTATAACAAAATGATTGACAATGCAACACCCATCTTAGGTCAACTTCCATTGCAACATTTGTATCTCCTCAACATTTATCAACCACTTGTTATACTGGGGATGGTCTAGTGACAATACAGTAGGTGTCATTATCCTTCATAAACTTAATTTGTTCCTTCGTCACCAGTTCACGGACTTGATACTTTAAATTCTTGTAATTTTCAATTGAGTGGCCGAAGATCTCATCATGATATTCACATTTCTCATTTGAACTGTACCACATAGGGAATAAGAGTTGTATGGGATATAATGAAGTTAAGGTAATATATCTGGTATTCAGAAGATGCTAGTAAATATCTTTGAGTGGTAACAATCTTTGACAGTGCACTTGAGCAATTGATGACATGGTGAGATCAAGATTCCTAATATGAGAGTCATTTCTCAATTAATATTCCATCACGATGTTAGGGTCCATGGCTGGACCTTTGATTTTTCCTATTTTTATAGCTTGTTCAATCTTTTTTGCCACAATCACTAGGTTAGTAAAGTGTTGTGCTACACTTTCAATTAGGAACTAAAAGTAAGGTGTTTTAAAAGTGTTGGTAAACAAATTAACCATCTTCTTTTCTAAAAATGGAGGATTCACTAGAGTAGCTACCCCAAGCCACATCTAGGCATATTCTTGGATAGATTTCTTATTACCAATTTTGATATCTTGCATGCTAGATCTATCTAGAGTGATGTCCATGTTAAACTTGTATTATTTCATAAAAGGGTCAACCAAATATTTTCATCCTTTAATCTCAAGAATTGTCAAACCTCATACCCTAAGTTAATGTGATATTGCTAAGGTTGTCTTGAAAAAAGTGAACAAGCAGTTTCTTATCATGGAAAACTTCTACCATTTTATTATAGTAGGCTTTTATATGAGTCAATGGACATTGAGTTCCCATGTATTTGATAAACTTAGGCACTTAAAAATATTTTGGCACTACAACATTTGGGACTAGGCATATTTTGGTTGTTTTTATTGCGTAGTGTAGACTAGACGCCTCAATCACCCTTATTCTTTCCTCTAAAACTGCTCATCTGCCATAAGCTTTTTCCATGGGTTTCTCCCTTCGAGCTTCTTTTTCATTTAATTTTACTGTAAGGGGTAGCCTTATGGGCAAGTAGGTTGGACAAATGGGTAGTGACTTATGAATTGGGATTCCAGAGATGTTCCACTAGGGCATGAATTCTGTTGATGGAGAGGAGCTATAATTGTTGGATGAGTGGCTATTACTAGTTGAGTAATTGCAACTTCTTTATATTTTTCCTTAATTTCCTACTCAAGTAGACTAGTGAGCCTTGTTACGTCCCCTTTAAGGCTTTCCATCTATTTTTGACGTTTAGCCTCCTAATAGGCTCGTTCCCTATTTTCCATTAGTTTCTTATGGGATCTGGGGTGTATATTCCAAATTTTCAAATGAAAATCATGTAAGTTTACAAAGCAAATAAATATGAGATGCTAGCGGAAAGGTAAATTGAATAAATATGATATACTAGATTTGGAAACCTGATGCATGAGACATTATTCTATATCTAATATACAAATGCATGAGCATTATATAAAAAAACAAAATGCATGTTGGAAATATACACACAAACCAATAAATTAAAACACAACAAACATACAAACAAAAAAGTATAGTCAATTGGAAACTCTTTGGTAGAGTTGTCATTTTATCGCACGTGTACGATATTATGGTGATCATCTATATGGATCAGCATTTTGGTGTGGTATAGAAATAACAAGGAATTCTTATCCTTTTTATGGTTTAAAAAGGTTTGGAGTTGCCACATAATATTTTGGTCACTAGGAACCCTAACTGGTCTTCAAAGTCTGGATAAGAAGACTGATTATGTATAGGGAGGACAATATCACCCCTAGTATACCTTATTTAAGTTAAGTTGCATTATTCATTTGTTTTATTACTAAGCATTTATTGTGTTTTTCTAACCATTGGTTTGTCTATTGGTAAAAGCAGATCCACCCTAGTAGAGTAGACCGTGGCTTTACAATCAAATCTAACCATTATAAAGCAAAATATTTTTTGTTTCTTTTAATATTGAGAATATATCTTATGTGTAAGTATGTAATTCTTAAATATTAAAAGTGAAAGAAAGAAAAGAGAGAATAGGATTTTTATGGACATAATTTGCCTTCTTTAATATTAAAAATACATCTTACTTGTAAGATTATAAATCCTGACATTAGAAATAAACAAATTAATTGTTTGGTGTATTTGAAATTTATACCAAGTCTTCATGGCTTTAATAATATTGTTATTAAATCCATAATACATGCAAAATATAAAATGATTTTTTAAATTTTTTTGGTATTTTCAAGAAATCCTAAATAATTCAAATATTTTTGGTTTTATTTCCTTTTTTCTTTCATATTTTTTATTATATTTTTTTATTAAATATGTTAAATATGTTTTTTTCCCATATGCAATTAAGACATTTGATTAATTCAAAAAAAAATATCCTTTCTTTTTACCATTTATTTAACACATGAATAAGCTAAAAGCAAAATAATAAAAAATACCAAGGTTGTTAAAATCGCGATTCAACTTGTAAAATCGTACGATTTTATGAGTCAATATAGGTTAAACGTTCTAAATCGTTCATAAAACTCGGAAATGGGTAAAATCGGGTTAAAATCAGGTAAAATCGCGCAAAAACGCGATTTCACACCCGATTTTACGCGTTCGGCAGAAAATAACAATTGTGCGCCACTGTTCCCTCCAGCTCCAGGTTTCAAGCGTGTATTGGCCTATTGGCTATTACACAGTACACACTACACACAGTCACACACAGAACAAAAGCAAATAATTAACACGTTCTTTCTTTAATCTTCATCTTTCTTCATCAACTTTCACACAACACAGTAGAGGAAAAAATCAAAATCCCTAAGTCAACAACAACTTTCTTCATCTTTATTCTCCTTCTCTCAGCCGTTCAAGTTCCAACAATCAACCACCGGTCCACCACCAACAACCCTCTTTCTCACCAGCCACCATGAGATCCAGATTTCAGACAACAACAGCGGCGGCTCTCCAGTGATCCAGTCTCCACCAGCCATCGTAAGTTATTCTATTTATCTTTTTTCACCTTCTGCAAATAGCATCATGATTTAGAGTCTAGAGTAATTTATTTGTAAAATTGCAGACATGTCCATGTCATGTGTCATGGGTCTCTCACCGAATCCCAGTCACGGTGAATTTGTAGAGAACTGTGAATTTTACAATTTACACAACTGTTTGAATTTTTATTTTTTGATGGGCTAGGTTTCGATAACAATAAACAAGTCTGTGAATTTAATGGGTTAGGTTTCGAAAACAAGTCTGTGAATTTTTTGATAACAGTGTTTGTGAATGCTTGAGTTGAGTACGTTTGACTGTTGTTTAGCAGTGTTTTGTTTTGTTAAATTTGTCTGTGAATTTGTTTTGATAACAAAGTCTATTAAACAATTCTGTGCTTTTTTTTTTATAACAGTGTTTCGAACTTTTGATAACAAAAATGTTTTGATTTTGAATGTTATATAGATGGCAGAAACAAGTCTGTGCATTTATTTGTAGTGTTTTGGTTCACAGTAGATAACTAGAGAGGAAAACACTTTGACATAATGGTTTGACAGAAAACTGGGTTCTGATTTTGAAAATGGTTTACTTGTTTATTTTTCAGAGCTTACGAGATAGAGAGGAAAACACTACAAACAACAAATAAATCATTTGGAGAAAAACGTAAGTCATGAGTTATAATGTTATATTCTGTCATTCTGTGTTTTGGATTCAGTGTTTTGGTTACTGATTTTAATTAGTTTTTGAATTTAGTATTATGGTAATTC
>Ga0307515_10016495_pt1 | contig 13513 bp, 9 predicted proteins | sample 17_EM_MG_FD_194513 | JGI IMG/M metagenome (GOLD analysis project Ga0307515, IMG submission 194513) | Populus trichocarpa ectomycorrhiza microbial communities from riparian zone in the Pacific Northwest, United States - 17_EM | ecosystem: Host-associated > Plants > Roots > Unclassified | place...
GACTAAGAGAACACATCTTATAAATTACAAACCTCATCCATCGAGCAATATCTGGCAAGAAAGGAGGTCCTATATTTCCAACCAGGTAAGGATGTATGCATGTCATCTAATCCTAAATCATTGCATAATGTTTATGCAAAGATTAAAAACCCAATAAGATTTAACAAAGAAAGAGTCCAACAAGATTGCAGCAAATTAGGACCCAACAAGGTTCTGAGCCCAGTAAGGCTCCAGCAATTAAAAACCCAGCAAGGTTTAATAAAAAAAGAGTCCAGCAAGATTCCAGCAAATTAGAAGTCGACAAGGTTTAAACCCTATAAAGCTTCATTTGATTAAAAAACCCAAAAAGGTTTTAAAAAAAGAGTCTGGCAAGACTCCAACAAATTAAGACCCAGTAAGGTTCTGAGCCCAACATGGTTTAACAAAGAAAGAGTCTAGCAAGACTCCAGCAAATTAGGACCCTGGCAAGGTTCTAAGCATAGCAAGGCTTTAGTTGATTAAGAACCTAACAAGGTTTTAAATAAAAAGTCTGGCAAGACTCCAGCAAATTAGGACTCGACAAGGTTTTGATCCCAACAAGGCTCCAACAATTAAAAACCCAGCATGGTTTAACAAAGAAAAAGTCTAGCAAGACATCAGCAAATTAGGACTTGATAAGGTTCTGATCCCATCAAGGCTTTAGTTGATTAAAAACTTAGCAAGGTTTTAATGAGAAAGTCCAGCAATACTTCAACAAATTAAAACTCGACAAGGTTATGAGCCCAGTAAGACTCTAGTTAATTAAAAACTCAGTAAGGTTTAACAAAGAAAGAGTCCAGTAATACTCCAACTAATTAGAACCCGACAAGGTTTTAAATAAAAAGTCCAACAAAACTCTAGAAAATTAGGACCAGACAAGGTTCTGAGCCTATCAAGGCTCCAACAATTAAAAACCTAGCAAGGTTTTAAAGAAAGAGTCCAACAAAACTCTTGCAAATTAGGACCCAATAACATTTTGAGCTCAACAAGTTTCCCATTGATTAGAAATTCGAAAATGATCTAAGCCTAGCAAGGCTCTAGTTGATTAAAAACCCAGCAAGGTTCCATCAAAGAAAGGTCTAACAAGTAAAAACCTAGCAAGATTCCGAGACTAATAAGGCTCCAACAGATGACGAAAGGTCTAGCATGGATAATTTAAAGAAAAATTAAAAGATGGTCTGCGTCAAAAAAGGAAGGTACGACATCTTCTAAAACATCATTATCAATCATTTGTGAAAAATCCTAGATATTTTTTTACCATGGGCAAGTTATTAGAACAAAAACCATGGTAGATCACCCGATCAGAGACCACGGGTAGGTTACCCTAACAAAAACCACGGGTAAGTCATCTGATCAAAGACTACGAGCAAGTTACTCGATCACGAATCATGAGCTAGTCACCTAAACAGAGACCATTCGTGAAAAATCCTCGATATTTTTCACAAAGTATCAGAGTTCCAATACCCAACACCATTATGTTTTCTTTATAAACTTACATTTTAAAGTCACTTACAAGATTTTATATTTGACCCTTTTTTCTTACTTTTTTTCGAAAAAATCCAAAAAAATAGCAAAAAAAAAAATTCCAAAATATATATTTTTATGTATTTTTGTTGTTTTTGGCATTTTCCATCTTTTCATAAAGAATTTAAAATTGTTTATTTTTCTCATAGAGTCGGTGTTGATGTTGCTTTTTTTTTTCCTCAAAAATATCAAAATACAAAAAAATAAAAAATATTTAGACAAGGTGACTAAAATGCAAATGAAGAAAATGAGGGATCAAAATGTTTTTTTAGTTTATTAGGGACCAAGCAATTGAGAGGAAAAAAACAAATTTATTTTTCTTAGAAATGGATGGTTGTATACACACAAAAAGGAAGGAAGCATTAGAAAAGAGAGAGAAAGAGAGAGAGAGAGGAATCGGTTAAAAGCATTTATCCCACACACAAAAAACACTTCTCCCAAAGAAAATTCAATAAACCAAAAAAATTATGACACCCTCACTTCAACTTTCTCATCCCATCTGCACCTACATCTCCACTCATTTCATGTTCCATACACCCATCATCTTCAACCTTCTCTAAACAATCATCCTTCATTGCATTCCATGATAGACTCCCCTGGATTTTTCTCCTTTTAAAAAAAAAAAAGCTCCACGCCACATCTCTTTCAATCTAGTAAATAGTCAGTGTTTTCCCTTTTGCTAACAGCCTTTCCATGCATTGAAAGCAGCCACTACGAGCCTTGAAACAACCCATCTCCTTCTTCCTTACAGTCTCAAAAACACACAATCCCCTCTATTTTTTTCTTTTAACCAACACACCACATAGGGAAGATAATGAAAAAAACATAAAAGTAAGCATCTTTGTCTCCTCCAATCATGGTCACCACCACAACAACATTTACTTGTAGTAACAACCCTTGACCAACTCTCAAAACCAAGCCACCCTCCCTCACAAAATCACTCCAACTTTCCACCTATAAACCAACCTCTTCCTGCCTCCATCTCCATTATAAAACATAATGACCAAAACTAGTAATGGTCCAACCTTAACACCATTGTTTCTAGCCTCTTCCACTTCCAGTAACACCAAACCCATAACAACATCATTGATGACCCATTAACCCAGCTATGATTGAAACCCAATAGCCTCTTCACCTAACAACCTCCTCATAAACTAATACCCCTCCACAACCATAAAGTCAGACTCTAGCACCGTCCACAAGTGACAGTGACACCATAATAACCACTAACATGTAGAGAGAAGAACTAAAAAGAGGGCAAAACCAGTAGAGAGAGAAGAGACCAAAACTTTGGACCACTAGATCTCCTCCCTCAAGCAACGATTTACTTCCTATAGTCATCGCTAGTATAGGAGCAAAGAGGAGACAAAGGCGTTTCAGATACATTAGCTCAAGCTCTTCTAGTAGTAACAAGGCATGAATCTATATGTCGGTAGTGGTGGCGGTGCGTGAATACACGTACTGCCACTATTCCTACTCTTACAGCCTTGATTTTAGTAGTTTCCATACACAAAAATCACCTTGAAAGATCGATTTATAACCTCAAATCTTCTTCTTTTTTCTTACAAACTATAAGATTTGTGAAATTTGAAACAATGTTTATTGTTGTGTATAATTGTTTTAATTGGTTGGACATTGTTTATTGGATTTGTTGTGTTCTTGAGTTAAGATGGTTTGATAATTTGTGTAGGAATGTTGTTTTATTTTTTTTAAGTTGGTTGCTATTTGAACATTAAATGTATGATTTAGGGATTGTGTTTGAATTTATATTGATTTGAGTTTTGATTTTTGATTCATGAATTATGTTTGGGTATGGTGTTTACTTGCTATTGAGTTGAGTTTGATTAATGAATAATTTGTTATTGAATGGGTATCTTGTTTGATTTAAAACACATTATTTAGTTTTGCTAAATATGGCTTTAGTTAAATTTTCAAATGTTGAGAAGATAATTTTGCAATTAATTTTGGATTTTTCTTATCACATTATTTTTACATTCCCATATTTAATATTTGAAATTATGACCTACACATGAAATATTTTTTTGGTATTAAATAAACTTGTTTTTGTTATATATATTAAAAAATACATAAATATTTTGATTTGCATATGGCCAAGTCTCTCAAAAATAAAACAAATCATATTTGCATATAAAAAAAATACAAGGCATGATTTAGAATCTTTAAATACAAAATTTCAAGAAAAATAGTTTTGTTGATATATTTACATGCATTTTTGGATTTAATAACCAATTTATGAAATCCATGAAAACTTGGCCTACGTTTTAAAAATACCAAAAACTTTATTTTGTTTGAATATCAAGGATTACAAACTTATGCGTAAGACATATTTCCGATATTAAAAGAGAAATGCAAAAAATATGTTTTGACAATAAAATGGTTATATTTTAACCTAATAAGATAATAATTTTTTTTACCGATGATCACTTTTTTAAAACCTTTAACATACCAACAACTAACACAAAAACAACATAGTTTATATTAGACAAACAAACAATCTAACTTACCTTAAGTAAGGTTTATTGGGGGTGATACTTCCTCCCTATACACAACCAATCCCCTTATTCAAATTCTAAGACCAGTTAGGGTTTCTAGTGATTAAAATACTAGATGATAACTCCTATCCCTTTTTCATAAGAAATAAAAATCTCTTGTTCTTTCCATCCATCATCACAAAGATCCCAATCTAAGAGCATGATCGCCACAACACCACACACTTGCGACAAATATCATTGTCTATGTCATAATTAACATCATAATCATAATCAAAATAAATATAAAAGATTGGTGGTTGGTTCCAATCCATACGCATCCTAATCAAAAGGCTACCTCTTTCGTTCACGTCTCTAAAATACACTCTCAAAACTAATTACGAATTTGTGATCATTCTCCTTGTGATCTTTTAGGTTTCTCTCCATCAATCAACAAGTTAATTTTAAAACTTGCCTTCGTAGATCCTTAATTTTTAGTTCATTAACATTATGCTCTTAGAATTCTATTTTTCAAGGTGGAATCTTCTCATCACCTCCTACATGAACATTTGTTCTACAGCCTCCTTCAACCACGGTTATTCAACAACACACAACAACTAGTCACAATAAATTGTTAGGTCATAATACCAACTAACACAATCGACAACGAAGGATAATAAAGTTTGTTATAATTTAAAAAGACTAAAAATATGATAACTATAAGGAGACTCAAAATAATTAAATTTTATTCATAGAGTCTCACCTACAAAAAAGCTATTATAAAACTTTATATGGAAAAACTGGAAAACCCTATTTATTAAATAAAAAAAATTCCAAATATGAAAACTAGAAATTCCTAAATAATAATAATGAAAAGGAAAAAAATAGGAAAACAATATTATAACAAAAGCTAAATAGATCAAGAGACATTTCACTATGGATTGTAATAGCAGTTTCACTTTCAATTTCACATCTTTTCATGAGCAGATAAATGTTTTTTTAGCTTTATTCCATAAAGGCAATCAGGTTTTTTAAATTGTCAAGTACAAGCAAATAACGATTTAGCCTTAGAAAAGACAAAAAAGAAGCTTTACTTTTGAGGGTATTTTGATATTTTTACATGGGTATTTTGTATAATTAAGAGGATCATGGGGGATGTCTTAGTATTTTGACGTTGTATTTTGTATTTTTTTTAATCAAAAAGTTGTTGGAATGTATTCCACACGCCCTAACGAGTGGGCGGTGCTTGCGCCATTAAGGAGACGCGTTAGACACTTTCTAGTGGTCAAATCTGCCCATTTGTCATATCACCAGATGAGCAGTCGTTCCCTCTTCCACATAGAGCGGTGCGTGTAGACATATCATGGTTAGATTTTCACCGGTGATCGATTGTTTGAGTTTTTTCTTTTTCCTGACAACTAAAGTGCACTATTGTCCTTCTTTTTTTTTGCATGGATCTGGCATCCTTAATATAATATTGACATTGTATGTGTGTGTGTGTGTGTGTGTGTGTGTGTGTGTGTGTATAAATTCAACTCATCATCTAATTAATAAAAAGATCAATATTAGTAAAAAATTTGAAAAAACATTCTTAATTCATTAAAATTGACTATTTTATAGAATGTAACATAAAATACAGGTTACTCTTATTTTTAATTTATGCACCATGTAAAACTCTAAATAATATAAATGTGCTACTTGACAACTAAACTCTATAGTATTGTCGTTATACTTTATTTCGATTATCAAAACTCTAAAAAGCTTTAAAAAATCAACAAAAAATATAAACATTAAAATTTGAAAATAATTATTCTACTTCAAAACTCATCAGAATAAATTGAATCTTTATTAATTTTCTTATAGGTTTTTTTTCCTGTTGTCTTATGTTGTTTTTACTATTTTAAACAAAAATTAATAGTATTGAAGCCTTTTTTTTGTTATTGTTTAGAGCATGATAATAGTGTCTGCTTCAATTCTTTCCATGAATCAAAAACTAATTTATTTATTATTAATTTATAATCATGTGGCATATAATTCAATTTCGTCCCTAATTTTTAATTAAGAGCAATTATAAATTATGTTTTTCAAAAATTAAACAAATAAATTATTATTTGATAAAATAAAAGGTTAATATGGTAAATATTTAAATTTATTCATTTATAAATAATTTTAATCAATTTGGCTATTGGTTGGGTCTGGCATAGCTGCCAGACCCAAGTCGCTTGGGTCTGACATGGTTGTCAGACCCAATATGTTTGGGTCTAGAATGGTTTCTAAATTCAAGGGGTTTAAAATATTCTCTATATTCTTAGTATTTTGTTTTACATTTTTTAAAAATATTGACTTGTTGCGGAGCGTGAGCCAATATACTAGTTATGAGAAAAAAAATAAAAATAATTAAGGAAAATGTTTAATTTCTTAAAAAAGCTCGTGCATTAGGTTCAAACCAAAAAATTCAACCAAACCATTTTTTTTTTTTTAAAAAAAGCAATTGTAAACCTAATTGAACTGAATAAAAGAACTAAACCAATCATTTTAGTTTAGTTTTATATTTGTCAAAACCAAATAAGTTCAATTTGAAATAATTGGCTTTTATATGAGATGTTTTTTACATGCTTTAATTTAATAGGCTTTTAGTTTATAATAGGTTTTTTTATTTGTAAAATTTAAAGTTAAAACTAAACTCTGAACTGATTTAAAAATTATCTAACTAAAATAATCCAACAAATTTAAAAAACTATTAGTTTTAGTTAACTTCACAAGTGGGACTAAAGAGAGGGTGGAGATCATAGTTATAAAATTCAAATTGACTTGACATGTCACTCCGAGACTTGACTAACTAAGGGTTTAGACTGAGCTAAGTTGAAGAAAAAATAGGGGAAGGAATTCACCTGGTCGAATCCAATTAAAAATCCAGATTACCTCGCAACTTGTTCAAAAACTCATTGATTAAAAAAAATTTTGGTCAAAATGATATAGTTTTGATCTTTTTTTAAGTTATCTTCGGTTAATTTTCTTGGCCTTTGACCTAGATCTTGTACCATATTGATAGCTAGATTGAATTGTAAAACTATGGTATTAATTTTATGGATAAATGACAAAAATTAATCGGTGATTCCCAATTCCACTTGGCATGCTCACATATTAGATGGTATAAGAAATTTTGTGATGTCGAAAATAACTAGCAAAGTTTTAAAATTTTTAGTTCTATAGAATATAGTTACATGATTAATTAAAAATTTTAGTACTATAGAATACACTTAAATGATTAATTAATCCAAGCAAGGGAGACTAAGTCACGGGGATTCATAAACCAATGACTATACTTGCATTGCATGTATTTACTTTTCCTTTCCTAACCAAACCAAGATTGTCAATTTAATTTTGATTTGCATTTTATTTTTTAATTGGAACATTATGTTTTGATTTTGTAGCATCTTGATGTGTTGTTTTTAAGGTTATACTTTATATTTTTTTATTCAAATCCAAAAATAAATTAATTTAAAATTATATAATTCAAATTTTAAATACAATATCAAGTATTTAAATATTTCTGCAACCTGGATCATCGGACCATGATAATCCCATATAAAACAAATCAAAATAAATTATAAAACTTGATTTTCAATAAATTCATTGTTAAATGATGAAATTGAAAAAAAATCAATCTAAAAAATGACATAATAAAATGATTTAAGTTTACCAAGGTTAACTCGCAAAACTTGTGACCAGGTCATAAAACTAATATAATTTCATAAAAAACAAACTAAAACAAATGACAAAGCATTGTTCATAATCAACCAAATATTGAAGATGCTAAATGATGAAACTAAAAAAAAATATCAATAAAAAAATAAATAAAAAAATTTAGTTAATTAGGTTAACTCTTCAAATTCATGACAAGAGTCATGAGACTGAAATAACCATAAAGAAAACAAACCATAATAAATTATAAAGTTTAATTTTCAATAAATCAAATGATAAAAAATAAAATAAAAAAATATTATTCATAAAATGAACCAGACATATAAGAATTGGAACATCTCAGGTAGAATTCGGAAAAAATATCCAAAATAAACTAAAAGCGATATAAAATTTATTTGGCTGTTATTTTTTTGTGTATTTGGGAGTGTGGTTGTAATTATTTTTCACTTTAAAATATATTAAAATAATATTTTTTTTATTTTTCAAAAATTATTTTTGATATCAGCGCATTAAAATAATTTAAAAATATAAAAAATATTAATTTAAAGTAAAAATATAAAAAAATTTAATTTTTAAAAATATTTTTAAAACTAAAAAACAAACGCTTTAAACAAGATCGAGGAATCATTTAACACGGAACGAAACGGAATTTACAATTTTAACCAAGCAAACACCACTGCTACCGGTGGGCTCGCCACTCGAGGATGGTGAAGTTTCCCAAAATAGATAAATGAACTATTAGATTGGATAAAATTTGTTTTTTCGATACTTTAAAGAGTAGCAAATTCCTTTTCCTCTTTGATCACCTCTGCCCAGATATAGATCATTACGTCCCTCAAAGGAAAGGAGCAATCACTCTCTTTCTTTTCTTCTAAATAACTCACCTTTTCCAATCAAGATTTTTTTATTCCAATTATTTAAACCAGAAAAGAAATGTCAGAATCATCTATAATTGCTCGCGGGCGGTTGGCCGTGCTCACAGCTCATTTACTCGGAGCGCCCCTCGAATCGTCGGAGGACTCGGACATCCAGCGGTGGTGCGTGTCTGCTCAAGTCCCTACTCCTGGCGATCTCAAGGGCGTGTTAACTGTGATCGATGAGAGGACCGGTAAGAAATACCAAATTCAGGTCTCTCAAGACGGGACCGTCAAAGCCTCTGATTTCAAGAAGGTATGAGTTTTTTTTATTATATCATAATTTAATTCAATTTCGAATCATTAGGCATTAATTTTGATTGATTGATTGGTATACATGATTATGATGATGATAATGATGATGATGATGAGGATGCAGATCTCAACAGGAAAGAGTGACAAGGGGCTGAAATTGTATGATCCAGGATATCTGAATACAGCACCTGTTATTTCAAAGATTTCATATATAGATGGTGATGAGGGTATCCTTAGATACAGAGGGTACCCTATTGAGGAATTGGCTGAGAGCAGTACCTTTTTGGAAGTAGCCTATCTCATTTGTCAGTAACATCCCTGAGTTACAAAACTAACTTGCTGTTTCATAAACAATACGTGATTAAGGTTTTAAACAATGTTTGTTTTCCTTTTCAGTGTATGGGAATTTACCGTCTCAAAGTCAGTTAGCAGACTGGGAATTTGCCATTTCACAACATTCAGCTGTACCTCAGGGTGTTTTGGTGAAACTCTCTCCCTCCTTCTCTCTATCTCCCCCTTCATGTGTTTTTGTGTTTGAGCAATTGTTACAACATAGACTTTGGTTGCAGAATATTAAATGCTTTTTAATCTGGGGTTACCTCAATTTGCCCGTTGCAATATACCTAGTTTATCAATCAATTCCCCAAACTAACTTTTCTATCAGTCACGCCCCTATGTTTGAACTTTACCGCAATCACCAATTGAAAACGGTTTCTTACATGTTTTGACGGGAAATTGTAGTTAAAATTCTAGGGCATCAGTTTAGGACTTCAAAAGGTGGCCAACAACACTTGTTTCTCTCCAAAGGTCTTGCAGTAAACCTAAACATCAAATCATACTATCTATAAAAAGATCCTTCAAACTGTTTGAGATTTAGTTACCGATTTTTTTGAGAGAGAAAAAAACTGTTCTTTTCTTCCTTTTGAAACTCCAAACTAATGCCTTAGAATTTTAGCTGGTAATGTTCCTAGAAAACGTAAGGTTTAACTGTTTTGTGGGGTGATTGAGGTAAAGTTGAAACACAGGGAGGGTGATTGATTAAGAAAATATAGTTTTGGGAGTTGATTGATAAACTTGGTATAGTTGCGGGAGGAAAAATGAAGTGAACCCTTTAATCTGAGCAATTTTTTTATCATTATTAACTGAATTTTGGTTAAGCGCAGTGGAACTCAATTGCAAAATAAATCTCTACAAAATCTAATAATATAATCTAGTGATTCTTCTTCTATTATTGTCAAAAAGACATTCAGTTCCTTTTGTCACTGAGAGAGTCTTAAACATTGTGTGCTGACACTTTAGAAATTAGAATATGTGGTCTTATGGCTCAAAGCATACTGAACTTTTCAAATTACTGCAAAAACTGAAGCTACATAGTAATGCATTTGACTTGTGATGCAAAATGGTGACCATGACATTTTGCTTATTCTATACTTTGTTTTCCGACTATTTCATAATGCCTTTTCACATTTTCGGGGTTTCAAAACATGCTTGTGGCCATGGTAATTGATAATGGCAGGTTTGAGGGGAAAAGTTTGTGCAATTGGGTATTGTTAATGCTAATTTTGAGTTTTAGCTGACAATGCTTTTATTATTCATTTAGGTTTCATGTAGAAATGCTTAGGGGTAGTTAAGGAAAGTGTCTGCATTTTGTATTTGATTTAGTGATGTGCTAGATGATTAGAGCTTGCATCCACCAAAATGGCAAGTACAGTGATGAGGAAAATGAAAGAAAATTGTCATCTCACCCGAGAAGAAGAGACAAAAAAATGTGAAGACAAACTATGTGGTATAAGGCTGGGGTTTTAAAATGCATATCATTTTTCATGCAAAAGGATTTTGGTGTTGACTGTGATAGGTCTTCGTTAAGGAAAATGCCATGTCACTTTAACCTTAACAGTCTATATACAAGTCCTTTCTGTTGTGGTTTATTATTTATTTATTCTAAAAAGGAATTCGATTAAAATCAAATAAAGTCAATCAAAATCATATATTGGGATATAGGGAGAAAGCTACTGCCATTGCTTTAATTAATATATAAAAAACTAATTTAACCAATTGATCAAATTAATATGATAACATCATGCAAATATAAGTAAACTAATTAAAGTTGATAAGATTTAATTAAAATTCGAATTAAATATTCATTTTTGACCACCTTGATCATAAGTTACAATTGCTTGGCTTGAAATTCATTTATAGCTGTTTGCTATAACAATTTTATGAAGAAGTCCTGTTACAAGTTAATCGAGGCTTTATTTCTTAAAAGTTTTAGAATTTGTTTTGCAGGATATTATACAGGCAATGCCTCATGATGCACATCCAATGGGGGTGCTAGTCAGTGCAATGAGTTCCCTTTCCATCTTTCATCCTGATGCTAACCCAGCTCTTAGAGTAAGTTCATAGATTAGCTTAGCTTCAACACTTTGAGCTTTATATTTATGCATACTGTTTGTGCGACATATGCAGCTCTTGTTTGTTCCATATCTCTTTTTTTCTCCAAGAAGATAAAAAGAGTACTTGAACTTATTAACAGTGGTAATAGTTTTTCTGGCTTGAAATTGTTGCCTGGCTGCTTGAAGCCAATCAAGTTGCATGATGAGCTTGGTTGTTACGATCTGGAATGAAATTTAGTTTTCTCTATCCATTGCTTGTTTTTTTTTCTTTTTCTTTCCATTATTTTTTAGTTCTTTCGAGTGGATGTGTGGGCATCATATTCTTTTATCATTCTTAAATTTCCATGCCAATGTGTGTGCTTGTTGCTATCGAACTTATTAGGTTCTCATGCATTTTTTATGTAAATTTTTTTGATGCAGGGGCAAGATCTTTACAAGTCGAAACAAGTGAGAGACAAACAGATTGCACGCATTCTTGGAAAGGTTCACTCATTTCAATTTCCTTACTTCTCTTGGACCTAAGAACATGTCGTTTATGATCTACCCATGCTGTCAGACTCTGATTTGCATCTTTTATATACATGTTTTTCAGCTTAAATTTGTTTTCAGCATTTAAGCAAATATGGTTTTGCAGCCTTGGTCATAATCTGTCGACTGATGGATGTAAACTGGGATATTATGCAGGCACCAACCATTGCAGCAGCAGCTTATTTGAGGTTGGCTGGTAGACCTCCAGTTCTGCCTTCTAGCAACCTTTCTTATTCAGAGAACTTCCTATACATGCTAGACTCATTGTACGTCATCTGCTCATCTTTTGTTCTTATTACTAACAGGATAATTATAAATAATTCCGTGATAATTTGTTCTCATTGATGGTATTTCTGCATGTTTTAACATTATACACTATACTCTTTTGTCATTTTTGTTTTCTTTTCATTTTCTTTTGAAAGTGCATTGCTAAATGTGTTTTTATTTCTTTGTAGTCATGTGGTAGGCTCAATAAAGCTACAGAATGAGATGCAAATAGTGCCTCATTTTTGTATCAAAATTTATTTTGATTTTTGAGTTGTGGATTTTTCTATGTCATTTTACATAATTAAGATTTCCTTTTCTGGATTTGCAGGGGCAATAGATCATATAAACCAAATCCTCGACTGGCTCGAGTTCTAGACATACTTTTCATACTGCACGCAGAACATGAAATGAATTGCTCCACTTCAGCTGCTCGACATCTTGCATCCAGGTAACTATCTTACACAAATAAAGCAGCCCTCTGTAATGTCTCACTTTCATTTTCTGAATTTTTAGTGGCATAAATGTGTACACCGCTGCTTTTGCTGGGGTTGTAAGCTTGTAGTAAAGCAGCCCTTGTCTTTTCTCATTTTCCTTGTCTGAATTTGCAGTGGTGTCGATGTATACACTGCTCTTGCTGGGGCTGTTGGAGCATTGTATGGTCCTCTTCATGGTGGAGCAAATGAGGTAACCATAATGGCATGCTTTTTCGTAGTTATTTTATCCATACTTAAAACTGACCTGCCTGACATTTTCTAGCAATTTGTTTTATTCTGCTGCTAAAAACCTTATTCTGCTTCATTGATTGTTCTGCCGCTAAAAGCCTGTTTGTGCTTCATTGATTGTTATAGGCTGTGCTTAAGATGCTGAGTGAGATTGGAACCATTGAAAACATTCCAGATTTCATCGAGGGTGTGAAGAACAGGTGATTATTTATTTCAATCAAGTGGATGTATGTCTGCCACAAACTTCATGATTACTCCGCTTGCAAATGCTTTTATTCCTTTAGAAAGTTTTGATTTATATTATTGGGCATCTCCATTCTCCAGGAAGCGAAAGATGTCAGGTTTTGGGCATCGTGTGTATAAAAACTATGATCCCAGAGCAAAAGTCATTAAGAAATTGGCAGAGGAAGTGTTTTCCATTGTTGGTCGGGATCCTCTTATCGAGGTAATTTTCCACTCCATTATGTGGCGGGAAGGGGGGGGGGGGGTGTGTTGGGTTTAATGCCACTGTTGTTAAGCTACTTTGAACTGTCATAGACCTTATGTTTGCGAGTCACGCCTTCTAAATCACCAAACTGGGAGCTAAAAAAAATGCCAAGAATTGTCATAGAACATTATGGGAGGAAAACCCAAATAACATGATTTTGAAGCTATCTTGTGTGATACCCTATCCTCGGCTCAAGAGATCAACTTTTTTG
>Ga0307515_10016496_pt1 | contig 13513 bp, 8 predicted proteins | sample 17_EM_MG_FD_194513 | JGI IMG/M metagenome (GOLD analysis project Ga0307515, IMG submission 194513) | Populus trichocarpa ectomycorrhiza microbial communities from riparian zone in the Pacific Northwest, United States - 17_EM | ecosystem: Host-associated > Plants > Roots > Unclassified | place...
CCCACGCACGATGCCGGCGCGATCGCGCTGCCCGCCGCGCCCGACGCGGCGGCACGGGCGGCGATCGCGCTCGACGCCGGCGCCGTCGTCGCGACCACGCCGGACGCTGCCCCACCGGACGCGACCCCGGCCGACGCGGCGCCCCCGGCCGACGCCGTGCCCGCGCCACCGCCGATCGACGCACCGATCGACGCGCCCCGGCGGCACCGCCCGCGCGCGCCGGCGCAGCCGCACGCCGGCTCCAGCTCCACCACGCCACCAGGGTGCGACCGCACGGTCGACACCGATTGCGACGGGATACCAGACGTTCGTTGAGGGGGACCATGAGGCACAGGATCTCGCAGCTCACCACGCTCGCGCTCGCACTCGGCATCGGCTTGCCGGCTGCCGCGTGGGGGCAGGCCAGCCCGCAGGCCGAGGCATTGTTTCGCGACGGCAAGCGGCTGATGAAGGACGGCAAGCTCGCCGAGGCGTGCTCCGCGTTCGAGGGCAGCGAGCGCGCCGAGCACAACGTCGCCACCGTGCTGTCGCTGGCCGACTGCCGCGAGAAGAACCACCAGTACGCCGCGGCCTGGGCGCTGTTCCTCCAGGCCGACAGCCAGACTCGCTCGGATCCGTCGAAGGCAGTGCTGAACACCACGGCGAAGAACCGGGCGCGCGCGCTCGAGCCCCGGCTGAGCTACCTGACCATCAACGTGCCCGACGAGAGCCGGATCCCCGAGCTCCTGGTCACCCGCGACGGCGCGCCGGTCGATCCGGCCGAGTGGAACCGCTCGATCCCCGCCGACGGCGGCAGCCACGTGATCGCCGGCAAGGCGCCCGGCCACGAGTCGTGGTCGACGACCGTCACGCTCAAGCCCGAGGCCGACAAGCAGTCGGTCGAGGTCCCCCGGTTCAAGGCGCTGCCCGAGATCGTCAACAAGCCGGCGCACGACGACACCGGCGCCGACGGCACGCTGCAGGCGCGGACGGCCGAGCCCAGCCCGTTCACGCTCACGTTCAAGCGCAAGATCGGCATCGGCGTCGCCGCCGGCGGCGTGGCGATCGCCGGTGTCGCGATCGGCCTGGGGATCTCGGCCAGTAACCTGCGCAACGAGGCGGTCTCGACCTGTCCGCCCTCGGCGTGCACGCCGCAGAACGCGCGCGACGCCCAGGGCATCAACGATCGCGCCCGCAGCCGCGCGCTCCTGGCCAACGTCGGGTTCGGCGTCGCAGGCGCGGCGATCGCCGGCGGTCTGGTGCTGTGGTTCGTCGGCAAGCCGGAGTCACCGACCGCGGTCGCGATCGCGCCGCAGCTCGGCGATACCACCGGCGTCGCGGTGATGGGGAGGTTCTGATGTCGCGTATCACTCTGTGTGCGGGCGCGCTGGCCAGTCTCGGCCTCGGTCTCGGCCTCGGCGTCGCTGCGTGCTCGATCCCGAACACCGCGTTCCACGCCTCCGCCGACGGCGGCGGCAGCGGCAGCGGCATGTCCGACGTGCTGTCGATCGTGGTGTCGAAGCAGGCGGTCGAGCTCGACGAGGGCACGACCGCCGACTTCACCGTCAAGCTCAGCCAGGCGCCGACCTCGCCGATCGAGATCGACCTGTCGAGCGGGTCGCAGAAGATCGGCCTGTCGATGCAGAAGCTGTTCTTCGACGCCAACAACTTCGCGGTCGACCAGGGCATCACGGTGACCGGCGTGGCCGACGACGACACCGCGACCGAGCTCGCCGACATCAAGCTCGCCGGCACCGGCGTCGCCGACGTCACGGTCGGCGCCACCGTCCACGACAACGACAAAGTCGCGATCGTGACCGACGTCGGCGCCGGCGGCACGACCGTCGGCGAGGGCACGGCGAAGGACCTGCGCGTCCACCTGTCGCACCGGCCGCCGGGCGACGTCCTGGTCACGGCGACGATGTCGCCCGGACCGGTCACGGTGTCGCCGCCCAGTCGCGTGTTCCACATGGACGATGACTTCAGCACCGATGTCACGTTCACGCTGAGCGCTCCGCCCGACCAGAACGTCGCCAACGAGATGCAGACCGTCACGTTCGCCATCGCCGGCGGTGATCAGAAGATCATCCAGGTGGTGGACTCCGATGACGATCAGCTCGCGATCTTGCCGGACCTGCAGTCGATTCCGCACCTGCGCGAGGGCGGCACTGGCGTCACGCTCAACATCACGCTGAGCCTGCAGCCCGCGGAGGCCGTGACCGTCATGGTCACCAGGATGACCGGCAAGGTGCAGGTCAGCACCAACTCGGTGATCTTCCAGATGACAGGCAATGACTACATGATGCCTCATCCGGTCACGATCACCGCGCCTCAGGACGCCGACACGTCGCCGGAGGACGACACGATCTTGCTGACCATGGCGAACCACGCGGAGGTGGCGCGCAAGGACATCCCGGTCCAGATCGACGACGACGACGTCCAGGCGATCCAGACCACGGTGACCAACTCGCTGACCGTCGCCGAGGGCGGCATGACGCCGTTCGGCGTGTCCCTGCGGTTCGCCCCGACCGGCACGTTCACCGTCAACCTGTCGAGCATGGATCCGGCGGTCGCGACCGCCGAGGGGCCGGGCGGCGCCAACTTCCTGACGTTCACCCAGGCCGACTACAACGATCCGACGATGCACCAGGTGACCGTCAAGGGCGCCCAGGACAGTAACCTGGTCGGCAACTCGACCAAGGTGCGGCTGGTGTCCGGCACGCTCGAGACCGACGTCAACATCGACGTCAACGACGACGACACCCAGGCGTTCACGGTGAGCCAGACCACGGCGCTGACCATCCCCGAGAACTCGAGCCGGATGTTCACCGCGCGGCTGGCGTTCCTGCCCACCGCGACGGTCCACGCGGTGTTCAGCAGCACCAGCGCCGCGCTGCAGGTCTCGCCGGCGTCGTTCGACTTCACCACGGCGAACTGGAACATGCCGGTGACGGTCACGGTGGCCGCGCCGATCGACAAGAACAACGTGTCCGAGACCGGGACGATCTCGGTGACCGCGGCGCCGATCCCGACGGCGTCGTTCTCCGCCGCGGTGGCCGACGCCACGGTGGTCGAGACCCAGGGCTGGCCGACGCCGTTCAGCGGGACCCGCGGCGAGCGGGCGAGCGCCGTGATCGCGTACCCGGTCCATATAGGGACTGCCACGCTCGACGTGTTCGGGATCTACGTGCCGAACGCGTCGGGCGCGTTCCGCATGGCGCTGTACACCGACAATGGCAACAAGCCCGGCACCCTGGTCGGTACTCCGACCTCGCAATTCAGCACCACGACGCTGGTCAATGGCGTCAATATCGTGGACATTCCCGATGTGTCGATCCTCGTGGGGGACTACTGGATCGCGCTGCGGGTGAGCGCGACGACGAACGTGGGCGCGAGCACCGCCACCGGACGGCGGTGCTCCGCCGACTTCGACATCGTCGGCCTCGCCAACAACTGGCCAGCCGATTTCGGCAGCTCGTCGTGCGCAGACACCAGCCTCATCAACATCTGGACCACCACGTACCACCAATGAAGCACTTATTTGCCCTGGCCATCCTCCTGGCGGCGTCGACGGCGCTGGCCGATCAGAGCAACGTCTGCGTGCCAACCGCGTCCGGTGTGCCGACCCGCGAAGGTCCGCCGAAGTGGCTCAACTGGACCGGATCGGGAACGATCCCGGCGGACGACAAGCTCGACGATCCGCGCTGGCTGGGTGCGACCGGGCAGACGTTTGCGCTGGGCAGCGCCAAGGCTCCGCTCCAGGCGCGCATGCTGTTCAGCTCGCAGGGCGCCGTCGCCCCGGTCGTGAAGTACATGTACCTGTCGTTCATCGTCGATCTCGAGGGCTTCGATCCGGCGCATCCCGCCGAGGCCACCGCGCGCGACGTGTTCATCGGGTTTCGCCGCCCGCCCAGCGCCGGGGCGACCGAGCTGGGCTACATGTTCCAGTTCCACCTGACCGGGACCGGCAGCGGCGTGGTGGCGCCCGCGTACTGCGGCCGGTACACCGACTGCGACGAGAGCTCTCCGACCAAGAAGGACTTCTGGCGGCTGTTCGCCGACAAGGGTCATCAGGGGCAGTCGGCGTGCACGCTGGCCAACGGCGAGATCTACGAGCCCCTGGGCTCGGTGACCACTGCGCCGATCACCTGGATGACCACGGCGACCGGCACGCAGGACGCGGTCCGGTACTGGAAGATCGCGTCGTCGGACCCGTCGCCGTTCTTCCAGAATCGCTGGGCCGTCCAGGTCCGGATCCCGATGGTGGCGCCGGTCGGTGGCCCGACCAGCCCGATCGGCAACGGCGTCGAGATCGGCTCGACGTTCTTCTACGAGGCGACCGCGAAGCTCGCAGGCCCCGGCCTGGGAACGTTCGCCAAGGTCGGATGGTACCCGCCCAACATCACGACGTCGGTGTGCCCGGACAACAACACCGACACCATCGTGTCCGAGGAGCTCGGCGCCACCAGCGCCGGTTGCTCGACCTGCGATCCGCTGAAGTTCGCGCTGCTGTCGGACTTCAACGCGCCGCCGCCACCGCCGGCGCCGGCCTGCGACGGCGGCCTCGACATCGACTCGGATCACGTCGGCGTGGTGTTCAACGCGGCGATCCCGGCGATCGAGACAATCACATCGCTGGGCAAGGAGTTCTTCGCGCACGACACCACGACGCCGAACCACGTCATCGCGCTACCGTTCAACACCAAGCCGATCCCGGCGGGCGCCGGGGACAACACGATCCACTCGCACATCCAGGCCCGGTTCCGGCTCGCCGAGTGGGGCTCGGCGCCGTGGTCGGTCCCGGGCGACATCGGCAAGTGGAACGATATCCGGGGCGCCGAGAACGGGATCTGCGCGACCCCGCCGCCGCCTCCACCGGCACCTCCGTCGATCTGCGGCCAGAAGGACATCGACCCGCAGAAGCACGCGCTCATCACGTTCGACTGGACGATCGGCAACGACACCGGCGCCAGCGGGATCGGTGCGAGCGAGTACTGCAAGTTCGGGCTGACGCCGCCGGCCGCCGCCGAGTCCTGCGACCCGGTGGCCTGCACCTGCACCGATCCCGCGGAGTGCGGCCCGGGCGCCGGCGTACGAGCCCACAAGGCCAGCGGCGGGTTCTGGCCGTGCGTGGCCAAGGTCTACCAGCATGACCAGTGCATGCTGGTCGAGCTCAACTCGCCCGCGGGGGAAGCGACGTTCGTCCGCCAGAGCATCTGGAGCAACATGCGGTTCGGCCAGATGTCGACGCTGGCGCACGAGGCGCTGATCGACGCCCGCCACCTGCCGGCCGCGCCCGGCCAGAAGTTCCAGGACATCTACTTCATCGCCATGCCGCGCAACATGCCGCAGAGCGTGCCGCCGACCAGCACCAGCGTGCAGCTCGCCCAGAGCGCAGCGCTCAATGCCGCGCTCCAGGTCGCGCGGCCCTACCTCGATGACCTCAAGCGCATTCCACCCCAGGACATCGCGCGGATGGTCAAGCAGTTCTCGCGGCCGGCGCTCGAGATCCGGATCCCGGAGAACGACGAGCGTGTCCGGGACATTCTCCGCGCCCGCCAGATCATGGCCGAGGCCGACGCGCGGAAGGTCGACGGGCTGGTCCAGATCGCGTTCAGCAAGGGCGGCCAGGACGGTAAGCCCAGCGCGACGCTGGTTCGCAACGCGGTGACGGCGGTCGGTTCGTCGACCACCGCCGAGATCGTGCCGACGCTCGAGATCTATCCGTACTACCAGCCGCTCGGCAAAGGTCGCGCGTACGACCCGATGACCTCGTTCTCGGTGTTCCTCAGCCACGAGAACACGCTGTCGGGAATCCACTACGAGATCGACGGAGCGGAGAAGGTCGGCGCGAACGTCTATCACATGCAGATCCCGGTGGGCTTCGCCAAGCGGATCCAGGTCCGCGCGCAGGCGCTGACCGCCAACGAGGCGTTGCTGATCAAGGGCAATCCGAAGTGGCCGTGCAGTACGTGCTGCGGCACCGGCCGCTGCGGCCTGGTGGCGGGCGTGGGCAACACCGCCCCGGGCTTGCTCGCCGGCGTGTTCGTGATCGGCTGGCGGCGGCGCCGCCGCGGTGGCCGGAAGCAAGCCTAGATCGCGATGATGGGGAGGGCTGGCGTGGCGGCTCGGTTCGCGACGAGCGGCGCGGTGGTGTACGGGCTTATGGCCTGCGCGCCGCCGCCGCGGCCGCACTGCGCGGCCGGCGAGGTCTGCGCCGGAGCGCTGCCCGACGGCGGCAACGGCAGCGGCTCCGGCGCGCCGGACGCGTCGCCGACGGATCCATGCTCGCTCGCGCGGCTCGGCAAGAGCTACATCGGCTGCGAGTACTATCCGACCGTCACCGGTAACACCGTCGGCACCATGTTCGACTTCGCGGTCGCGATCTCGAACACGTCTGCGCTCGACGCCACGGTCGTGATCGATGGTGGCGCGCTGGCCGCGCCTGCGGTGTTCACCGTGCTCGCCAACTCGGTCAAGGTTCACGTCCTGCCGTGGCAGCTCGAGCTCAAGCTGTGCAGCGCGCCGGTCACCGACGGGTGTAACAGCGGCTCGATGGGGCAGGGCGCGCTGGTCGCCCGGGGCGCGTATCACGTGGTCTCCGACCAGCCGGTCACCGTCTACCAGTTCAACGCGCTCGAGTACACCCGGGGCGGCGTCCTGTCCTACAGCAACGACGCGTCGCTGCTCCAGCCGGTGCAGGCCTGGGGCACGCAGTACTACGTGGCGGCGTGGCAGCACACGGCGGACAATGGCAGCGAGTTGGTCGTCACGGCGGCGCAGGACGGCACCCGCGTCACGATCAACCCGCGGGCCGGCTCGGTCGCCGCCGGTGGCGCTCCGGCGTTCACGGCCGGCGTGGCGCAGACCGTCACGCTCGATGCCGGCGGCGTCCTCGAGCTGTCGTCGCGGACAGGCGACTACACCGGCTCCGTGGTCACCGCCGACAAGCCGATCCAGGTGATCGGCGGGCACTACTGCGCGCTGATCCCCGACGGCTTTCTGTTCTGCGATCACCTCGAAGAGTCGATGTTCTCGGTCGACGCGCTCGGCACGCACTACCTGATCAACGCGCCGGTGGTGCCGACCACGCCGACCAAGCCGGCGCTGGTTCGCGTGATCGCGACCGCCGCAGATACCCACCTCAGCTACGATCCGCCGCACGGCGAGTTTCCCGACGCGATCGCAAACCCGGGCGAGTTCGTCGAGTTGCCCGCCACCGCGGCGAGCTTCGTGATCGCGGCCAACCACAAGGTCCTGGTCGCGCAGTACATGGCGGGCAGGAACCTCGGGGGCGACGCGGGCGATCCGTCGATGGCGCTCGCCGTGCCGCTCGAGCAGTTTCGCAGCAGCTACCGGTTCCACGCCCCGACCAGCTACGCGAACAACTACGTCGACGTGACCGCACCGCTCGAGGCCACGATCACGCTCGATGGCGACACGCTCGAGCTGATCGCGATCGGCACCACCGGCTACGGCCTGGCTCGCCGGGAGCTGGTGTCGGGCGACGACGGCAACCACCGGATCTTCGGCACGCGGCCGTTCGGGATCACGGTGTACGGCTACGGCCAGGAGACCAGCTACTGGTACCCCGGCGGCCTCGATCTCAACGACATCATCTTCTGATCCGTTCTGATCCGGGCGCCGCGTCGCGTCAGCCGACCGCGCTGGCGGCGCGGGCCTCGGCGGTGTCGGGCACGTGCTCGTTGCGCTTCATCAGGATCGGGATCAGGAACTGCGCCACGGTGGCGAACACGTTGTGGCTCGGGTCGAGCATCTTGCCGATGCCCTGCGCGGTGACCAGCGCGACGAACACCAGCGTCATGTCGGGGACCGGGTGGACGTGGTAGCGGCGGCCGAGCGCGAACATCTCGCCGATCAGCTCGCCGTACTCGAGCTTGCCCACGTCCTTGGACCGGAACCGTCCGGCGAACGCGGCGACCTCGACGCGCAGCGCCTCCCAGTCGACCGTGCCGAGGTACTTGTGGAACCGCTTGAGGTGGGCGACCAGATCATCGGGGGTGCCCATCGCGAGGCACTTGGACATGTCGATGAACTGCATCAGCACGTCGTCGTGCAGCAGCTTGGCGAGCCCGGCGTCGAACAGCACCAGCGTGTCGTCGTCCTGGACCAGCATGTTGCCGGGGTGCAGATCGGCGTGGACGAAGCCGTCCTCGAAGCACATCTTGCACATCGCCATCCGCAGGACCTGGGCCAGCTTGGCCGTGCGGCGCGGATCGGTGCCGATGGGCAGCGCGTCGATCTTGGTGCCGCGGACGAACTGCATGACCAGCACGCGCTCGCTGGACAGCTCGGGGATGACCTCGGGGAACGTCACGTCGGTCCGGCCGGCGAAGTTGGCGCGGAACCGGCGGTAGTTGGCGGCCTCGATCCGCAGATCGGTCTGATCGTGGATCGCCTCGATGAAGTGGCGGGTGTGGTCGACCGGATCGTTGGCGCGCCAGCGCGGCCGCAGCGCGACGAGCCGGGCGCCGGCGAGCAGGATCGCCTGGTCGCGCTCGACCTGGCGGCGCACGCCGGGCCGCAGGACCTTGACCGCGACCTCGCGGCCGTCCTTGAGGTGGGCGCGGTGAACCTGGGCGACGCTGGCAGCGGCGACCGGCGCGGGATCGAGGTCGGCGAACACGTCGTCGAGCGGCCGGCCGAGCTCGGCCTCGAGCGTCGCGCGCACCCGGCGAAACGAGAACGGCGGCAGCCGGTCCTGCAGCCGGCGCAGCTGATCGATGATCCGCGGCTCGAACAGGTCGGGTCGCGTGCTCATGACCTGGCCGAGCTTGATGAACGTGGCCCCGAGCGCCGTCATCGCCAGGCGCAGCAAAATGCCGCGGAGGGTCGCGAGCGACGCGGCGCGTCTTGGGCCCCATACCAACACCGCGATCGCGAGTCGCAGGACCCCGTACACCAGCCCCGATGCCGCGACGACGAGCACGAGCCAGAGCAAGTGGACGAGGTTTCCAGGCCACCGCAGCACAGCGCGTCGAATGGTGACACACGACGCGGTGACCGAGGAGCACATGTGGCGTCGGCGCGCGCGATCGTGGATGGGTTTCCAGCGGTTACGCTGGCCGCAAGGCTTGCGCTGCTCTCGAAGAAATGAACACGTTCAAGGCAGATATCGAGGAGATCCGCCGCCGTGCTCTCGACAAGATGGAGCAAGGCGCGGTCACGGCGTTCTACAAGGCCGATCGCGAGAAGGTCATCGAGGTGCTCAACGAGGTGCTGGCGACCGAGACCGTGTGCACGCTGCGCTATCGCAGCCACTACTTCATGGCCCAGGGCATCCACTCTTCCGGAGTGGAGGCCGAGTTTCTCGAGCACGCCAAGGACGAGCAGGGGCACGCCGATCGGGTCGCCAAGCGCATCACCGAGCTGGGCGGCCGGCCCAACCTCAACCCCGAGGGCCTCGCGACCCGCAGCCACGCCGGGTACGGCGACGGCGAGCGGCTCGGGGACATGATCAAGGAGGACCTGATCGCCGAGCGGATCGCGGTGGCCACGTACTCCGAGATCGTGCGCTGGCTGGGGGACGACGACCCGACCACGCGGCGGATGATGGAGGAGCTGCTGGCGACCGAGGAGGAGCACGCGGACGACATGGCCAAGCTGCTATCGCGCGTCAGCAAGTGATACCGTCGGGGTCTCGTAGACCCTGTGACGACTCCCTCCGATCACGACATCGTCCTTGCGCTCGGCGAAGATCTCCCCGTCGGGCTCTGGGTGGCGCGCGCGCCGAACGGCGAGCTGGTGTACGCCAACCGCACGTTCGTGGAGATCATGGGCACCGTGGCGCGCCAGGACGTCCGGGTCGGCGGCTACGCCGAGCCGTACGGGATCTACACCCGCGACGGCGCGCTCTACCCCGAGGACCGGATGCCGTTCGTCCGCGCGCTGATCGAGCGCCGGGTGATCGTCGCCGATGACCTCACGATCCATCGCCGCGACGGCAAGCGGGTCGACATCCGCGCGGTGGCGCGGCCGATCGGCGAGCCGATCACGCACGTGATCATCGCGTTCTTCGACGTCAGCCGCGAGGTCGAGGCCGAGCGCGCGCGGGCCGAGAGCGAGCAGCGGCTGCGCCGCGCCCAGCGGCTCGAGGCGATCGGCACGCTCGCCGGCGGCATCGCCCACGACTTCAACAACCTGATCTTCGGCATCAAGATGATCGCGGCCGAGCTGGCGGCGACCGAGACCGACCCCAAGCGCCGCGAGGCGATGGAGTTGATCGACGACATCACCGAGCGCTCGGCGACGCTGACCCGCTCGCTGCTCGGCTTCGCCCGGCGCGGCAAGCACCGCGCGATGCCGGTCAGCGTCAACGACGTGGTGACGGCGATGAGCGAGCTCTTGATCCGCACGCTCGCCGGCGTCGAGCTGACGTTCGAGCTCGAGGCCAGCGACCGCGGCACCGTGGTCGGCGATCAGTCGCAGATCGAGCAGGTGATCATGAACCTGGTGCTCAACGCGCGCGACGCGGTCCAGGCGTCGGGCCGCGTCGTCGTGCGGACCAGCGACCTCGGCTCGCCGTCGGATCCCGATCCGGCCCGGTTCGTGGTGCTCGAGATCAAGGACGACGGCCCGGGGATCCCGGCTGCGATCCGCGACCGGGTGTTCGAGCCGTACTTCACGACCAAGACCACCGGGCCCGAGCGCGGCACCGGCATGGGGCTGGCGACGGTGTTCGGCATCGCCGAGAGCCACGGCGGCTCGGTCGAGATCGACGCCGGGCTGGGCGGCCGCGGCACCACGATGCGCGTCGTCCTGCCCGCCGCGAGCCGGCCGACGGTGGTGAAGTCGCGCCCCACCGTGGCCGACCTGCCCAAGGGCACCGGGATGATCCTGGTGGTGGACGATGACCAGATGGTGCGCAAGGTGGTCTCGAGCTCGCTGGGCGTGCTCGGCTACGAGACCGTCGAGGCGACCAGCGGCGCCGAGGCGGTCGAGATCTATCGCCAGCGCCACGACGAGATCCGCGCGGTCGTGCTCGACATGGTGATGCCGGGGATGACCGGCCGCGCCACCTACCTCGCGCTGCGCGACATCGATCCCGGGGTCGCGGTGCTGCTGATGTCCGGCCACACCCACAACGAGCACGTCCAGGAGATCCTCGATCTCGGCGTGCGCAACTTCGTGTCCAAGCCGTACTCGATCGGCACGCTCGCCAAGGCGATCGCGGAGATCGTGCAGTAGGTCAGTACGCCTGGATCGTGGCCCAGACCTCGGTGCCCACGGTGTAGATCACGGCGGCGCCGCTGGCGCCGGGGAGCGCGGCGACGATCGGTGAGCCGCCCGCGGTGTCGATCGATCGCGGCGCGTCGAACGTCGTCGCACCGGTCGCGAGGCGATCGAGCTGGACGCCGCCGCCGGCGACCTCCGACGCGACGAACGCATTGCCGGCGTCATCGGCCCCCACCGTCCGGGTCTGGACCGTGGATACCGCCGGGAGGCCCGGGACGAAGGTCGACGTTGACACGTTGCTGGTCGGGATCACGAACAGAGCCGGCGGGGATGCGCCGGACACGAAGATGTTGCCGTTGCCGATCGCCCAGTCCGAGAAGAACTCCGAGCCGGGCGGGTTGGCCTCGGGCGCGAACGATACGCCAGCATCGCTGCTCACGCGCACGTGGAAGCCCGGTGAATCGGTGCACACCGCGAGCGTGCCGAGCCTGATATCGAACACGAGGTCGAAGAACACGACCGCCATCGCCACCGGCGTGATGTCGAACGCGCCGGTGCCACGGTGGTGGTTGCGCAGGACCGAGACGCCGCCGGGCCTCGTGAACCCGATGTAGACGTTGTCGTTGAACGCCTGGAGCGACAGCCCGGCCGGGCTGGCCGCCACGCCGAGCGAGACCGCCGGGCTCCACGTGGCGCCTCGGTCCTGGGTCGTCCGCAGCAGCACCTGGCCGTTGTTCAGCATGATGCCGACGTAGGCCACGCCGCTCGGACCGGTCGCGACCGCGGTCTCGAAGATCGCGAACGGCGGGGCCACGGTCACGAGGTTCAGCGGCGCGGAGAACGTCTGGCCGCGGTCCGTGCTGATCGCGACCTCCGCGGTCGTGCCGCACTTCAGGGCGGCGTAGATCGTGCCACTGCCGTCGACCGCGAGCTTGCGCGCCGCGTTCGCGGTGGCCGTGGTGCAGGCCAGGTCGCCGCTGATCTTGATCGGCGGCGTGGTCACGAACGGCTCGACGTGGCAGCTCGCGTCGCAGCCGTCGCCGTTGGTCGTGTTGCCGTCATCGCAGCTCTCGCCGAGCGCGAGCTCGACCGCGCCATCGCCGCACGCGTTGATGTTGCTGCAGGTGCCGGCCGCGCAGGTGCCGTTGAACGGCGCCCCGCAGTGGCCTGCGGCGATCAGGCCGCAGCAGGTCGCGCCGTCGGGTGCGTCGGCGACCGAGCAGGTGCCATCGCCGTTGCACACCCCGACGTGGCAGTCGTCGGGCGCCTCGGGCGACGGGCAGCTGAACGGCGTGCCGCTGCAGACCCCGGCGGTGCAGGTGTCGCCCGCGCTGCAGGCGTTGCCGTCGCTGCACGCCGCGCCGTCGGCCTTGAACGGGTTCGAGCACGCGCCGGTCGCCGCATCGCAGGTCCCGGCGTCGTGGCACGAGTCGGACGCAGTGCAGGTGACGCCGGCGCAGCGATCGACGCAGACGCCGCCCTGCGCCACCAGCCCGTCGCAGCATGGCAGGGTCGGGTCGGCCGGCGCGCCGATCGGGAGGCAGCCACCGCCGTGACAGGTGGGATCGCCGACCGCGACGTAGTCGCCCGCGTGGTTGGCGTGCGCGTTGATGCACGCGTTGTCGCTGATGTTGAGGACGGTGAACGGGTGGGTCGACGACCCGGTCGCGTGGCAGATCCGGACCTTGCCATTGACGTCGAAGTAGTCGCACTGCTCGGCGGTGAGCGCCGAGCTGGCCTCGTCCACGGCCGGCTCCGGCACGCGGGTGGATGAGCAGGCCGCGATGAGCAGCGCGGCCGCGAACAGCGAAAATGATGTGCCTTTCACAAGTCCCCTCCTTGGATTCGGATTCTCGATCTCTCGACGCTCCCGCGTCGCTCGACGCCAGGCCACGAGTCGATCGCGCCCACACTACGACAGCTCGATCGGGAGTGAAAGTAGATATCGGCAATATAGTACTTCGTGCGCAAACATGTTGCATTGTGCAACGCGAGCTCGTGCTCGGTCCCCGGTGGCCCGGCGCGGATTGCAGATCTTTCTGATCGGGACTCGAGCTCCGAGTCCGGAATGACTGCGCGCGACGAGGTCGGCTGGAATTTTCGTCGTCGCCGTCCGTCGCGCTGCGGCGCCTCGCGTCACCGGCAACCCCTGCGCTACCCCATCGCCCCGGATGGCGCCGCCGCGATCCACAGGTGGAGAGTCGACGAGATCGACGGGAGTCGAGCACGTTAGAAGCCGGTGAAACGTGTGACCTCCAGGTCGCCGCGCCCCCCGCGCCGCGTCGGGCTGGCGCCGGGAATGCGCGGTAATCGACCGTCATGGCCGCCCCGTGGCGTG
>Ga0307515_10016497_pt1 | contig 13513 bp, 12 predicted proteins | sample 17_EM_MG_FD_194513 | JGI IMG/M metagenome (GOLD analysis project Ga0307515, IMG submission 194513) | Populus trichocarpa ectomycorrhiza microbial communities from riparian zone in the Pacific Northwest, United States - 17_EM | ecosystem: Host-associated > Plants > Roots > Unclassified | place...
GCAGGTTCCCGGCGCCATTCCGAGTCTTCCAGGGCCATCGCCGGCTCCGTCTTCAGCTCACGATCCTGGCGCGCCGAATCGTGCCCAGGCTCTCAGTCGATGTCGATCGTCAGCCCGATGAGCCCGCGCTGGAAGTCCGCCACGCAACCCAGCCCGTCGAAATCGACGGCGCTCGGCGCTCGAAACACGATGCCGTAGTTCGGCACGCCCTGCTCCAGCCAGCTCCGCATCACGTTGGTGAGGTTCGCCTCGAGGAGCTGGGACGAGAACGTCCAACCAGGCTGCGCGGGCGGCGAGGTGGGCAGAGATTCCCCGGCGCGCGGCGGCAGGTGCACCGGCAAAGCTCCCACGCCGGGATCGAGCAGCTCGTAGGTTGCATTGCGGAACTGATTGACCCAGTCGTCACTCTCCGGGAGACGGCTCCATACGTCGTTCGTCGCACGGTACAGATAGCCCAGGCAGAATGCGCTCTCGCCAGGTCGAAGCGACAGCCTGCTCCTGGCGGGACCGATCGGGAGAACCGCGCCAGCCGTGACAATGCGACTGCTCCCGTCGGGCCTGGGCGGCAGGCTGTTCAACAGGCTGGCCGCGGCGCTGAGATCCAGGATCACCAGCGCGCTCGACTCATCCCGGTAGCAAAGATCGCCGTACACGCCGACCCGGATCGAACCGGCCGACGACGTCGACGGCCAGGTGAACGTCCGAGGCGCACAGTGCTCCTCGTTGAACTTGTGGGCCTGTCGCAGCTGCCGGAGCGTCGCGATCGGCGTCGACACGAATCGTCGATTCTGCGTGATCTGCGACGCGATGTCCTCGGTCGGCTCGGTCGCCTCGGTCGGCGCCCCGCTACAGGCGACTCCGGTCAAGACAATCATCGATAGTAGAATACAGCGTTGACCTGTCGTGGCTCTCCCCATCCAATCCCCTCCATGAAGTTGCCATGACAAGAGGCGGTGTCAGCCTCCGACTTTCTACATCCCGGCTGCGTGTTTCGGCCAACTGCGCGGGATCACTTCACCCGATCGGTGGCTACCTTCGTCCCGCGCGATCGCCGCGTCACCGGCGCGCTCGCTCGGTTCGCCGGTCAGCTGGAGGGCCGCGCGCTCGCCGGCTCAGGCCTGGATGCAGAACTTGTAGATCACGCTGTCGTGGACCGCGTCGGTCCGGACGTCGATCGTGGTCTCCCAGTAGCCGGGCATCCACAGGTTGAGCGGCGACAGCCGGTACTGGCCGGCGGTGGGCATCGCCTCGACCTTGGCCTTGATCGCGGTGCCGTGCTGGTGATCGGGCATGAACGGCGTGACCGTGATCGTCGCGTTGGTGACCGGCGCGCCGGCCGGCCGCGTGCTGACCTGGATCACCCAGGTGTTGTTGTTGAACCCCGGCGGCGCCGGATCGGCCGTCATCAGCCGGAAGTCGAGCACGCCGTCCTTGCCCGGGTGCTCGAGCCCCGCGACGAAGGTGTCGCCGCGGCCGCTGGCGATGCACGCCAGGGCCTCGTCGGCGTCGGGCGTCATCGTGCCGCTGCTGTGGCAGGCGGCCACGACCGCGGCGGTCACCGGGAGCACGAGCAGGCGCATGGATCTCCTACGCAAGGCGGCCGGGACAAGTTACCAGGCCACGAGCCAGGGCGAGGAGTGGCTGGATCACGCCGGCTAACAACTCGATCACATGGCGGATTCCGCACACTCGGCGTCCGGGAACCCGGCCATGAGCAGGACCACGGTGTCCTTGGTGAGCCCGGTGCCGCTCGGGATGCCGGTGAATGTCACGCGCGCGATCGCGAGGTCTGCGGCGGCGTCGCCGCGGGCCAGCGACCAGACCTCGGTGAGCTGGGCGTGCGGCTGGAGGAACGCGGTCGCGGTCGCGCGGCCGCTCGGGCCGATCCCGCTGACCGGCTCGACGACGAACTGGAGCGCGAACTTGCGGATCGGCAGGCTGGCGCAGCCATCGGGCCCCGCGACCCGCAGCGCGCGGCGCTGGACGATCCGGGTCGACAGCATCCAGGCCTCCGTCGTGGTCGACAGCACCGGCTCGAGCAGCGGCGCGAGCGCCGCGATCCGCGCCCGGATCTCGCTCGCGCGCGCGCCGTGATCGTACCAGGCGTGCATCGGCACCAGGTGGCCCTGGCGCGGCCCGCGCAGGTAGAGCCGGTAGACCACCGGGGCGTCGTCACCGCCGAGCTCCTCGACGACGTAGGCGACGCCCTCGCAGCCGGCGACGCCGAGCACGGTCATGCGATGGCCGACCGCGGCGCCGACCTCGGTCACGCGCGCCGTCGTGGTCATGTAGCCGAGCGAGCTGTGCAGGCTCGGCAGCGGCGCATCGCGATGCAGATAGGCGTGGGCGAGCGCGCGCTGCATCCGGCGGGTGCGGGCCAGCGCGATCAAGGTCGCCGGGGTCTTGGCGTCGCGATTCACGGCAGTCATGACGTAAGAACGCGCGACCGCCGAACCGGTTGCATCCGGAATTTCTTCGTCCCGCGAACGGTTCGCGCGCCGCCCTCGCGGCGCTCACAGCGTCGGATACGTGAGCTGCCGCACCTCGCCCGCCTTGTCCGTCTGCAGCCATGTCCCGGTGCGACGCCCCTGCGTCATCGTGCCCTCGAGCACCACGCCGCCGACCAGCTGGTGCCACGGCCCGTCGAGCACGCCGTCCTTGTAGGTCGCGATCAACGTGACGCGGCCGTCGCCGTCGTGGTGGGTCCACACGCCGGTCCTGCGGTCGTCGGCGAACTGGCCGGCCACCGCGGGCTTGCCGTCGCGATACTCGACGTAGCGCCCGGTCGCCCTGCCGTCCTTGTAGGTCGCCTCGGTCGAGATCTTGCCGTCGACGAACTTCTTGACGATGCCGTCGAGCTTGCCGCGCTTCCAGCCCTGCTCGAGCGTCGGGACGCCGTCGGCGGTCCACTCCTTCCACACGCCGTGCCGGACGTCGCCGCGGTAGCGGCCCTCGACCACCAGCTTGCCGCGGTTGGTCAGCTCCTGGTAGAGGCCGTCGGCCGCGCCCTGCGCGACATGCTGGCGCGTCGCGACCTTCTTGTTGGGCCAGAACGTCAACATCGTGCCGGTGCCGCCGGCGATCGCGAACCGGCCGAGCTCGTTTTCGGCGCGATCGTAGTAGATGAACTCGCCGTCGGGCTTGCCCTGGGCGTAGCTGCAGGTCGACACGATCTTGTTGTCGTACCACTCGGTCCACGGGCCATCGCGCTTGCCGTCGAGGTAGTTGCCCTCGCGCTCCTTGTTGCCCTCGCGGTCATTCCACGTCCACAGCCCGTCGCGCTTGCCGCGCTCGAACTGGCCGTGGACCCGGACCACCTTCTTGTTGCGCCAGATCGTGTACTCGCCGTCGTGCCGGCCGCGGCGGTCATACGACTCGTCGGCCACGAGCGTGGAGAACTGCCAGATCTGGCGCGCACCGCGGCGCACGCCGGCGGCGAACGTCTCCTCGAACCGCAGCGTGGTGCGCGTCCCGGCGGTGCGCGGGCCGTCGAGCTTGCCCGCGGTCCACTGCGCGGTGACCAGCGGCGTGCCGTCGCCGGCGTAGATCTTCTCGCTGCCGCTGGGCACGCCGGCGCGGAGCGAGCGCTCGCTGTACAGCGTGCCGTCGTCGAGCCAGTGCTGCTCGGTGCCGGTGCCGGCCTGCATGTCGTACTCGCCGAGCACCGCGCCGGTCGGGCCGAGCATGCGCCAGTGCCCGGACTTCTGGCCGGCGGCGTAGCTGCCGGTCTCGACCGTGCTGCCGGTCGCACGGCGGCGCTCCCAGTCGCCGTCGAGCGCGCCGTCCTTGTAGGCGCCGGTGATCTCCGGCGTGCCGTCGGGGAACAGCGTGATGAACGGGCCGTGGCGCGTGCCGTCGGGCCGGGCGCAGAACCACGTGGGATCCGGCGGTGGCGCGAGCGCGAGCACCGTCCCCGGATCGCAAGCCAGGCGGGGCGGCTCGGGCGCGTCGGGCACGCCGGCGTCGATCACGACCAGCTCGATGGTGCGCGGCGGCGGCGGCGGCGGTGGAGGTTCGCGCGGCGCCGCACGGGGGGCACTCGGGCCGGAGCCACACGCAGTCGCCGACGTCAGGATGCAGACGACGGTGTGGAGACGAACCACACGGTTATTGTGACACGAAGCGGCCGCTCGGCGCGATCCCGGCGCTAGGATCCCGGCCCATGACGGCACGCAAGCTCCTGCTCGCCAGTTTTGTCGCGGCCCTGTTCACCAGCGCGGCTCACGCGCGGCCCCGGCCGCAGGGCCACCTGGTCGGGCGGGCGTTCGATGCCAACAAGACCTTCGGCCTCGGGCTGGAGCTCGGTGCTCCGACGGGGGTCAACGGTAAGTACTTCTTCACGTCCGACCGCGCGCTCGATTTCGGCGTCGGCAGCGTCTTCAACTACTTCAACCGCAGCGGCCTGCATCTCTACGGCGACTACCTGTTCCACCCGGTGTCCCTGGCGTCGAGCGAGACCTTCGAGCTGCCGCTCTACGTCGGCCTCGGCGCGCGGTTCTGGTCGTTCCGGGACAGCGGCCCCGACACGCCCAACGACGCGTACGCGTTCGGCTTCCGGGTCCCGGTCGGGATCTCGTTCGACTTCAACACCGTGCCGATCGACCTCTTCCTCCAGGTCGTGCCGGTGCTCGACTTCTTCTCGGGCTACCAGGCCCACACGATCTACCTCGATCTCGACGCCTCGATCGGCGTCCGCTACTGGTTCAACTGACCGCGATGCCGGGACCGGCGCGTCGCTCGCGGTGGTGGATCGCGGCGGCCGCGGCGGTCGCCGTCGCCGTCGCGATCGCCGCGTGGCTCGCGCTCGGGGCCGATGGGTCGGCGCCGCCGGGCAAGGCCGCTGCCGGCGCGGCGCACCGCGATGGGGGAACCACCGACGGGCCCGCCGGTGCGAGCGATCGCGCGGCGCGGCTGGTCGACGAGGCGATGGCCGCGGTGGCCGCCGGCGACCTCCGGCGGGCGCACACCGGGCTCGCGGAGGCCTACGCGCTGGATCCCCGGCCGGCGACGCTGCTGGAGTTCGCCACCGTCGCCTTCCAGACCGGTCGCTGCCGCGAGGCGCTGCAGGCCGCGCGCGGCGTGATCGCGGCCGTGCCCGGATCGCCCCTGGGCGAGGCCGCTCGCACGCTCCTGGGCCAGATCGGCCGGTGCGACTAGCCGAGCAGCTTCTTGCGCGCGGCCTGGGTGACGTGCGGCAGCACGCCCGCGCCCTTGGCCATCTGGCGCAGCGCCTCGGTCGGCACGTGATCGAGCGCGCGCACGGCGAGGTCCGGCGGGGTCTTGGGGTTGCGCGCGAGCGCGAGCGCGATCGCGGGCCGCTGGAACCACTCCTTGCGGTCGGCGATCAAGCTCAGCATGTCGGCGGTCATCTGCGCGTTCCGGGCGACCGCGAGCACGTCGTCGGCGTCGAGCTGCGGGTTCTTGAGCACGAACGGATGCAGCGTCCGGTCGCGATCGCGCAGGATCGCGTTGCGCTGGTCGCGGTTGCCGTGCAGTGCGATCTGGACCTTCTCCAGCCGGGTCGGACCTTCGATGATCGGCGTCTGCCGGGTCTCCTCCGGCCTGCGCGACCCGTGGGCCGTTCCCGCCGCGAGCGGAGGCCGGGTGCCCGGCGCGGTGGCTCGCGGTCCGGTGCCGGACAGGCCGGACAGCCCGGTCGGTCCCGGCGTGACCCGCGGCGACCGGGCGGCCGGTGAGGTCGCACGCGGCCACGACGGGACGTTGAGCGGGATGCGCTCGTGGCGCGCGAGACCCGCGGCGCCGGCGCCGTCGGGGCGGTTCGCGGCGCGGCGCGCCTCGTCGACCAGGGTCGCCTCGACGCTCACCGCGACGCCGAAGCCGCTGAACACCTGCAGCACCTTGCCGGAGCCCTGCAGCGAGGTCCCGTCGGGTAGCACCAGCTCGAGCTGGGTCGGCGTGTCGAGGGTCAGGTCGGCGGCGTCGTGGACCTTGACCAGCACGCCGCCGAGCGCCATCTGACGAACGACGTCATCGCGCAGCTCGCTGTAGCGCGCGTAAGCTATTCTGAAGGCCACTGCGGCCGGCACGATCTAGGAGCATAACCCAGGTCGCGTAAAAAATCGTCAGCTGGATCACGCGCGGATAGTGCTGCGTTCGACTCCAAGCTCCTCGCAGATCGCGTCGAGCGCGGGGCGATTGACCCCACGCCAGGCGAGCGCCCGGGTGTCGCAGGTGATCGGACAGTCGGTGCGCAGGGTCGCCAGGGTCCGGTACAGCGTGGCCTCGGCGCGGTGGTCGCGCAGCTCCCGCGCGAGGCGATCGGCGCCGCGCAGCGCCACGGTCCACGCGGTGTGGTCGTCGGGGATGGCGGGGATGTGGCGATACACCGACAGGACCTTGGCGGCCGAGCTCTTGCCCCAGCCGTCCAGGCCGGGGATGCCGTCGGCGGTGTCGCCGACCAGCGCGAGCAGGTCCGGGATCGACGCCGGTGCCACGCCGTGCTTGGCGATCACCCCGGCCTCGTCGAGCGTCTGGTCCTTGAACCGGTCCCAGCACACCACGCGGCCGGCGATGACGCACTGGCACATGTCCTTGTCGACCGCGGTGATCAGCACGCGCTCGACCTCGGGATCGCCGGCCAGCCGGTGAGCGGCGGTCGCGATCGCGTCGTCGGCCTCGAACTCGACCATCGGCCAGACCGCGAGGCCCAGCGCCGCGGTCGCGCGCTCGGCGAGCTCGAACTGGCCGACCAGATCCTCGTCGAGGCCCTCGCCGGTCTTGTAGCCGGCGAACAGGTCGTTGCGGAACGACTCGATCACGTGATCGAACGCGACACCCACATGGGTCAGCGGCGAGCGGGTCCGGGTCACCAGCATCGAGAAGCTGCGCACCATGCTGCGGACCGCGCCGACCTCGCGGCCGTGCGCCACGGCTCTGGGCGCGCCGAACCAGGCGCGAAACAGCTCGTAGGTGCCGTCGACCAGATGGACCTGCACTCCGCGGAGCGTACACGGTACAACCGGGGCGTGCGCATCCTGCTCGTTGCCGCCTGCGTGATCGCGTGCGGCCAAGCCCCGAGGAAACCGATGTCGAGCTCGACGTCTCCTTTGTCCAGCGCCGCGGTCGCCGGGATCACCGATCCCGCGCTGCGCGAGGTCGTCGCCGATCACTGGGAGCACCTGATGCGCTGGGCGCCGAGCTGGGCGACCACGCTCGGCGACCACCGCTACGACGACCAGCTCGCGCCGCGCGACGCGTTCTCGATCGCGGCGGCCCATGGCGAGCGCGACGCGCTGCTCGCCCGGCTGGTCGCGATCGACGCCGAGCGGCTCGGCGACACCGATCGGATCACGCTCGCGCTGCTGCGCGGCCAGCTCGAGGCCCAGCGCGCGATGGACGTCTGCAAGTTCCACGAATGGAACGTCGACTCGGCAAACTCCAGCGTGTTCGGCGAGCTGTCGTACCTGGTCGAGGGGCACACCGTGAAGGCGCCCAAGGACGCCGCGAACCTGATCGCGCGGATGGCCCAGGGCGCGCGGCTGATCGACGACACCATCGCCAACTTGAAGGTCGGCCTCGCCGCCGGCCGGGTCGCGTCGGCCGAGAAGCTGCGGCGCGCGGTCGAGCAGCTCGATCACGAGCTGTCCCGGCCCGGCGACCTGTGGGCGATGGCCACGCCGGGCTGGACCAAGCCGCCGGCCCAGGGGGATCCGTGGGCGATCGGCGAGCGCGGCCGCTACGCCCGCTCGCTGCACGACGTGGTCGTCGCGCAGATCCGCCCGGCGTTCGGCCGGCTGCGCGACTTCCTGCGCGACCAGGTGATGCCCAAGGCGCGCGGCGACAAGGAGGGCCTGGCCGGCCTCCCGGACGGCCCGGCGTGCTACCGCGCGGCGATCTTCATGCACGTCGGCCTGGTCCGGACCCCCGAGGAGCTCCACGCGCTCGGCCTGGCCGAGATCGAGCGCACCGATCGCGAGATCGCCGCGCTCGGCAAGTCCGTGCTGGGCGCGCCCGACCTCGCCGCGACCGTCGCCCGGCTGCGCGACGATCGCTCGCTGTACTTCACCTCGCGCGAGGAGCTGCTCGCCGCCGCGCAGAAGGCGCTCGATCGTGCCAAGGCCGCGGTGCCGAGGTTCTTCTCGCTGTTGCCCAAGACCGACTGCGTGCTGCGCGAGACCCCGGCCTACGAGGCGCCGTACTCGACGATCGCGTACTACCGCCAGCCGCACTACGACGGCACCAAGCCGGGCGAGTACTTCGTCAACACCTACAAGCCCGAGACCCGGCCGCGGTTCGAGCTCGAGGCCCTGACCTGGCACGAGTCGATCCCCGGCCACCACCTGCAGATCGCGCTGGCCCAGGAGCTCGGCGAGCTGCCGATGTTCCGCAAGCTCGAGGGCTCGACCGCGTTCGTCGAGGGCTGGGCGCTGTACACCGAGCGGCTCGCCGAGGAGATGGGGCTGTACTCGTCGGACAGGGACCGGCTCGGCAAGCTGTCGTACGACGCGTGGCGAGGCTCGCGCCTGGTGGTCGACACCGGGATCCACGCGATGGGCTGGACCCGCGCCCAGGCCGAGGCGTTCATGCGCGCGCACACCGCGCTGACCGAGGTCAACATCTCCAACGAGGTCGATCGCTACATCGGCTGGCCCGGCCAGGCGCTGGCGTACAAGGTGGGCCAGCTCGAGATCTTCAAGCTGCGCGGGGAAGCCCAGGCCGCGCTCGGCGACAAGTTCGACGTCAAGGCGTTCCACGCCACGGTGCTCGGCGCCGGCGCGGTCACCCTGCCCGTGCTCGACGCGCGCGTCCGCGCGTGGATCGAGGCGACCGGGAAGTGACCGGCCGGGAGCTGCGCCGCGATCTGGGACCGTGGGCGTCGGCATCGATCGTCATCGGCACGGTGATCGGCACCGGCGTGTTCCTCAAGACCGCGGTGATGGCGCAGCTCGGCGGCTCGCCGGCCTGGGTGCTCGCGGCGTGGGCCGCGGCGGCCGCGCTGTCGTTCACCGGCGCGATGACCTATGCCGAGCTCGGCGGCATGTTCCCGGCCGCGGGCGGCGAGTACATCTACCTGCGCCAGGGCTACGGCCCGTTCATGGGCTACCTCTACGGCTGGAACCGGTTCTGGATCGTGACGCCGGCCTCGGTCGCGGCCTACGCGGTCGGCAGCGCGACGTTCATCGCCACCGCGATCCCGCTCGATTTCGGGATCGGCTTCCCCGGCGTCCGGCTCGGCGGCGTCCAGATCCTGCCCGACCACCTCACCGGCGCGCAGCTGGTCGGGATCGGCCTCGTCGCCGTGTTCACCGCGATCAACTGCCTCAACGTGCGCTCGGGTGGCCGGCTGCAGACCGCGCTGACCGCGATGAAGGTCGTGATGATCCTCGGGCTCGCTGCCGGCGCGCTGCTCACGCCGCGCGGCGACTGGAGCCGGCTGGCCCAGAGCGGTGGGTTCCCCGGCTGGGGCGCGTTCGGCGCGATGGTGCTCGCCGCGCTGTGGGCCTACGACGGCTGGAACAACCTGCCGATGGCCGCGGGCGAGATCCGCGACGCCCGGCGCAACCTGCCGCGCGCGACGATCCTCGGCATGGTCGCGGTGCTCGCGACCTACGCGCTGGTCAACATCGGCTACTTCCACGCGCTGCCGTTCTCCGAGGTCGTGACCGCGAGCTCGAACGCGTACTCCGAGGCGCCGGCGGTGGCGGCGCGGGCCGCGACCCAGTTCCTCGGCGGGACCGCGCAGGCGCTGCTCGCCGTGGCGATGACGATCTCGGCGGTGTCGGCGATGAACGGCTCGATGCTGACCGGCGCGCGCGTGCCGTACGCGGTCGCCCGCGACGGGCTGGCCCCGGCGGCGCTGGCCCGGCTGTCGGACGGCGCGGCGGTGCCGACGACCGCGGTGCTGGTCCAGGGCGCGCTGTCGTGCCTGCTCGCGCTCAGCGGCAGCTTCGACGAGCTGACCGACGCGGTGGTGTTCGCGTCGTGGCTGTTCTACGCGCTCAACGCCGGATCGGTGGTGATGCTGCGCCGCCGCGAGCCCGACCGCGACCGGCCGTTCCGGGTGCCCGGTTTCCCGGTCGTGCCGTTCGTGTTCGTCGGGCTGGCGATCCTGCTGATCGGCAACACGATCTCGACCGCGCCCCGGCCGAGCGCGCTGGGCCTGGGGGTGACCGCGCTCGGCGGGCTGGTCTACGCCGTGTTCCTGCGCGGCAAGGCGCGGCCGGTCGAGGTCGCGCCGGAGTGAACCGGCGGGGGCCGCGTACTGCGCGTATTGCGCGTATTGCGCAGCCGCGATCGGAAGATAGCGCTTGCGGCGGCGGGCAACGCTGCGCACAGTAGTGCCATCACATCGAGATCCGGGGAGGATCGTTTGGACCACGTCTATCTGGGGGCCGTTGCGTTCGGTGTCACGCTGCTCCTGGCGTCGCTGGTGTTCGGCGGCAAGGACACGGATCACGGCGACACCGGCCACGCCCATGGCGGCGACGGCGATGGCCTCGGCTGGGCGCCGGTCGCGTCGCTGCGGTTCTGGGTGTTCCTGCTGACGTTCGGCGGCGGCGCCGGGCTCGCGCTCGGCGCGCTGGGCTCGAGCGCCGCGATCGCCGCGGGCGGCGCGGTCGGCATCGGCTGGGCCGCCGGCGCGATCGCGGTCGCCGTGGTCCGCAGCCTGACCCGGCACAGCGTGTCGAGCGCGCTCGGCACGGCCGAGCTGGTCGGCACGACTGGCACGCTGGTGCTCCCCGTCGCGCGCGGCAAGCCCGGCAAGGTCCGGGTCGATATCAAGGGCCGGATCGACGACTACGTCGCGAACCTGGTCGACGACGCCGCCGGCGAGCTGCCGAGCGGCGCCGCCGTGCTGATCGTCGCCGAGGCCGAGGGTGGCTCGCTGCTCGTCGTCAAGGGCGAGCCCTGAGCGCTGCACTGCCATCACTGCCATCGTTGCCTGGCCGCACGCCCCGTCGCGGCCGTGGGGATCTCGATCTCGAACTGGAGGCCATGACATGACGATTCCACCCGAGGTAACCGGCGGCATCTCCGCCGGTGTCGCCGTCCTGATCGTGCTGATGGTGATCTATCGCTACCTGCTCAGGATCTGCCGGCCGAACGAGATCCTGATCTTCAGCGGTCGCAAGCACACCACCAGCGACGGTGGCACCGTGGGCTACCGCGTCGTGTTCGGCGGCCGCGGCGTCCGCGTCCCGGTGGTCGAGACCGTGCACCGGATGGACGTCTCGCTGATCTCGGTGCCGATCGCGGTCCAGGGCGCGTACTCCGAGGGCGGCATCCCGCTCAACGTGCACGCGATCGCCAACATCAAGGTCTCGACCGATCGCCGGTACGTCGGCAACGCGATCGAGCGGTTCCTGGGCAAGGACCGGACCGAGATCGCGCGGGTGGTCAAGGAGACGCTCGAGGGCCACCTGCGCGGCGTGCTCGCCACGCTGACCCCCGAGGAGCTCAACGAGGACCGGCTGAAGTTCTCGCGCCAGCTCGAGGCTTCGTCGGGGGCCGACCTCGAGAAGCTCGGGCTCGAGCTCGACGTGCTCAAGATCCAGCACGTGTCCGACGACCGCAACTACCTCGAGAGCATCGGCCGCCAGCGGATCGCCGAGATCCTGCGCAGCGCCGAGGTCTCGGAGAGCGACGCGGCGCGGGCCGCCGAGCAGTCGGAGGCCGGGGCGCGCGCCCGCGGCGAGGTCGCGATGACCAACGCCAAGGCGGCGGTCCAGCGCAAGGCCAACGAGCTGCGCCAGATCCGGGCCGAGGTCGACGCCGAGGCCCGCGGCGAGGAGGTCCGGGCCGAGGCCGCCGGCCAGCAGGCGCGCGCCGAGGCCGAGCTCCTGCTCCAGCAGATCCGCGGCGAGCTCGAGCAGCTCCGGCTCGAGGCCGAGGTCACGATCCCCGCCGAGGTCGATGCCCAGATCCGCGAGCTCGCCGCCGCCGGCCAGGCCGCGTCGATCGCCGCCGACGGCGAGGCCCAGGCCGCGTCGCTCGCCGAGGTCGCCTCGGCGTGGCGCGACAGCGGTGGGCGCGCGATGGACATGTTCGTGCTCCAGCACCTCGACCAGATCTTCGGCGACGTGGCGCGCGCCGCGAGCCGGATCAAGATCGAACAGGTCAACCTGATCGACGGCGGCGACGGCAAGACGATCCCGGCGTACGCCGCCGCGTACCCCGCGACGATCGCGGCGCTGCTCGAGCAGGTGTCGAGGACGCTCGGCATCGACATCTCCCAGGTCATCACCGGCGCGCCGTCGATCTCCAGCGTGGTGAGGAGCTAGCCATGCAAAATCTATTGCTCGTCACCGCCGTCGGCCTGCTCGCCGCGATGGTCCTGATCGCGGTCATCATCTCGCGCATCATCTACATCTGCCCGCCCAACGCGGTGCTGATCTTCTCGGGCGCCCACCGCAAGATCACCGGCGACGCGCGCGTCATCGGCTATCGCGTGGTCCAGGGCGGCCGCGGCCTGCGGATCCCGCTGATCGAGGTCGTCGATCGGATGGATCTGACCAACATGATCATCGAGCTGCGGGTCCAGGGCGCGTACTCGCGCGGCGGCATCCCGCTCAACGTCCAGGGCGTCGCCAACGTCAAGGTCTCCAGCAAGGTGGTCCAGCTCGCCAACGCGGTCGAGCGGTTCCTCGGGATGACCCGCGAGCAGATCATGGCGGTCGCGCGCGAGACCCTCGAGGGCAACCTGCGCGGCGTGCTGTCGACCCTGACCCCCGAGGAGGTCAACCAGGACCGCGAGAAGTTCGCCGGCGAGCTGCTCCACGAGGCCGATCACGACCTCGCCCGGCTCGGCCTCGAGCTCGACACGCTGAAGGTCCAGCACGTATCCGACGACAAGGGCTACCTCGACTCGATCGGCCGCAAGCAGACCGCGGAGCTGCTCAAGCGCTCGCGGATCGCCGAGGCCGACAACCACGCGCTGTCGGCCCAGAATGCGGCGTCCAACCACGAGAACCAGGAGATCTCCAAGATCGAGGCCGAGATCGCGATGGCGCGGGCCGAGGGTGCCCGGCGGATCGCCGAGGCCCAGACCCGCAAGGGCGCGCTGATCGCCGAGTCCAAGGGCCAGGTCCAGGCGCTGGTCGCCAAGGCCCGGGCCGAGCTCGACGTCCAGCACGCCCGGCTGGCGCAGGTCCGGTTCCAGCTGATCGCCGACAAGGTCAAGCCGGCCGAGGCCAACAAGGCCAAGCTGGTCGCCACCGCGCGCGGCGTCGCGTCCAAGATCACCGAGGACGGCAAGGCTACCGCGGCCGCGATCCGCGCGCTCGGCGCGACCTGGGCACAGGCCGGCGACAGCGCGCGCCAGATCTTCGTCGCGCAGAAGCTGTCCAAGCTGGTCGAGACCATGATGAGCACGGTCGGCGAGATGCCGATCGACAAGCTCACCATCATCGACCGCGAGCTCGCCGGGAACGGCTCCAACCTCGCGGTCAAGGCCGCCATCACGTCGGAGCAGATCAAGCAGCTGCTCGGGGTCGATCTGGCCGCCACGCTCCAGGGCCTGGCGGGCCAGCGCTCCGTCGCCGCGCTGCCGCCC
>Ga0307515_10016498_pt1 | contig 13512 bp, 7 predicted proteins | sample 17_EM_MG_FD_194513 | JGI IMG/M metagenome (GOLD analysis project Ga0307515, IMG submission 194513) | Populus trichocarpa ectomycorrhiza microbial communities from riparian zone in the Pacific Northwest, United States - 17_EM | ecosystem: Host-associated > Plants > Roots > Unclassified | place...
GGTCAGCCTTGTGCATAATCCTGCAGGTTTGACAGGCTTCCAGGTGACCCACCTGTTGCTAGTCTGTCCTTACAGGGGCTTTACCAAGTAGTGAAAGATATGGATAACTACAAATACAAGTTTGCATTGTATTAGCAAGTAAATCGTACCCATAGGCGTATGCATGCTGACTAATACCATCATCAGGTCATAAAAACGCTCACGTTATTCAAGCAACACTTTGCATCTTCAAAATTCTCACCTCCACGCAAAGATGCCAATCAGCCAATTCTATCACACTCGGGAATGCTGGACCAATGGAGTCATTATCGCAGAAGTGACCTCTGGTGTACTCAGCTGCTTGCTCCATATCCTCTATTGATATAGATATCTCAAACAACGGAAACCTGCATAAGGACGGGAGAGCGCTATCTACATGCACTGTAACAGTCATTTTGGTCATAAGACAAATACCACACAAACTAAATGTCCAACTTAAATTCCTCAGTCTTCTCAGGCAGATCAATATTTCTCATGGTAAACCTCCCATTCCTCCCAATCAAATTACTTCTAAGCGAGGGCCAGGAAGTAGAAAAGGTGAAGTCCTTCAAGGGAGACCCACACTCTGCACGAAGAGTGACAATATCCTTGAGTATAGCTTTCAGCTCTGGCCCCACCGAGAGACCTAGGCCCTCGATCTGTAAGCACTGCAACCTAGGACAGAGAAGTCGCGATCTCTGCCCCTCACCACTTGGTTGTTTTCGTCCAGAGGTCCTATATGCACCCATTGGAAGAAAGGCCTTGAATGAGTCTACACCAAGCCAAGGGTTGATAATCAAGGTTTCGAGCGATGGTAATGACCTAAGAATTGGGATCAGATTTCCAGCTAACGACCAACCCTTCATATGCAGGAGGTTCAATTCTGACAGATCTGCATTCACTGCGATCCGTTTCTCCCAAATCGTGCTGCATGCTGGATGTGAAAAATCCAAGGCCAGCTCATGAATCTGCGGGAGCTTGAAGGTGGCAAGCAAGTTGGGATCATCTATATCTACTCTGGTGCAGACAGGCATCTCTGTCTCGGTGAACAGACTCGGAGAGGGAAGAAAAGAATCAGGTGATCTAACCACCCTGCATCTCTCGAGCTTGTGGAAGGTGTGGCCAGCCAAAAATGAGAGATTAACCCCTTCCACTACTAGGGCCCTGAGTGCAGGAAAAAGGGGCGAAGTACAAGGCAGTGAAGGTGGCAGTGGCGGTCGGACATAGTTATATACCATCAGTTCCATGTGTTCATGAGTAAACTGAAATTCAGCAAAAGGGCTGGAACGAAAACACCACAAACCAAGATATTCCGCCTCCTTAAAAGGTAATGGAACAACGCTATCCAGAGGCAAGTATCCTGATATGGGAATTATGCCATGTGGAGTCGAAATACCAAGCATAAGCTTCACATGACCCTCTTTAAAGCCCCGAGGCTTTAAATGCAGGAATTTCCTTGTTGGACCAATTGACCAGTTTGACTTAGGCGCTTCGTCAAAGCTCAAACTGAGTCGGAATGAGAGACGTTTCTTCGGATTCCGTGATGCCATAATGTCACCAAAGACTGCGATGAGTGCCTTCTTGTCTGGGCCCCTCAGCCACCTCCTGTACCGGAGTTGAAGCGACCTCAATGATGGACAGGATGGAGCCATGCTCTGGCTCATTAGACTAACCATGTCAGAGGCATTATCAACATTAGGTTCTCTGACAATAAATGCCTGGAAGAAAGCGATGCTTAAAGCATTGGGGCTGGCAAGTCCCAGCGATAAATATTTCAAGGCTGGTACAAGCCTCAACATGTAGATCAGCAACTGTTCCCTGCAAGTAACATCCAGTCGCAAGAAAGTCAGGCTCTGTGCTCCAGCAGTAAATATAGGGTATAGTGCGGCGAGTTGACGATTCCCTCTCCAGGTATTCCACTGCCCACTTTTCACATCTAATTCAGATAGTGGATGTAGGTAAAAATGTGTAAGGGGGTGAAGATCATTGGAGCTATATGTAAGCGAGTGGCATGACCGCATAGTAACGGGCTGGAGGGCCTGGATAGTGTCAACATGGCGCGGAAATGTAATACGGCATGTCTCTAGGGCAGGGAAAACATGTCCAGCCATCCACTGGACAGAAACAGACTTCAGGTGCAAGTGATACAGGGTCTGGACAAGCGGAAGGGAGGCATCTGGTGGATAGAATGGGAGGCAAAGGTTTCGGGCCACAAAGACCTCCAGCCTATGAAGATGCGGAAGGATATCCACAGGGCTATCCACCCCCTTGGACAAGTGGATCTTGAGAGTCGTGAGGAAGTGGGTGATATGCAAATCTGCAGGTTGCACAAGGTAGAGAACAGCAGTCGGATCTTCAATCTCGATTGAAGTGAGATTTGGAGAAGCATTTCTTCTGATTCCAGTCATGACTAGCCCAAGGAACCCGCTAAAACCGCGAGCCACTTTCAAGGATTCAAGGTGCACTAAAGGTTGCCAGATCCGGACGTCGGTGCATTCTCCAAGAGGGGGAGGTGAGATGAGCTTAAGAGAGGTCCATCTATATGCTGCCTGGGCTGCAGCCATGAAGCATGCAAGAAAGTTCTCAGGATTGAAATCGCTGCCGTCCGTTTCATCATTCATATCAACCCTCACGTCCAAGCGCGTTTTTGTACGTTGTACAAATGCCTGGACCGCTTCCTTCTGAGTTGCCCTTCTGATCGTCAATTGAGAATGGATGCCTGGAGTTGAAAGCATAATGCCATGCCAGCATCGGCACACAAGCATCAGGTCCTCTCGATACCCTGACCAATCTTGCACTACGAGCAGAAAGATTTCAGAGAGTATTTCGACTGGAATGAGGTCGGCTTTGCCGGGTGGCAGCAACGGACGGTTCTCTGGCAAGTCCAAGTCCAAGCCCAAGTCCGAGTACCAGTCCATGATTTGACAAAGGCCACTTCACGAGCACTGGGGAGATGGAAAGAGTCAAGACGTGTTCAACAGCACCGTGGGCGATCCGCAAAAAAGGCGCATGGCTTGTCAGACAAATGTCACTGGGCGCTTTCGAGGCGAGGAGAAGGTATTCTGTCAGAGAGTGTGCCAAGTCAACTGGATACCTATAGTCGGCTACTTGATTGGAATGCCGGCGACGTGTGATTGGCGGGCGAATCGGCCTTGTCTCTGTCTGTTCTCAAAGACCCCAAGCCACCGACAGCTCGGACTGAGGCGAAAGCGCGGTTCAACCTTCGACTATCACACACATTTCCATTACGTCTTTGTCAATCCCTCGCTACAGACAACTGCAGGCACCACAACTTAAATTCTCCGCGGTCTCTGCAGAGCGGCAGGCTACCTCTGTGGTTTGAGGGTGACGAATATACGGTGAGTCTGGTGGCCGAGAATTTAGACGTCGACGATGCAAGGATGCGTTGAGAAGGGTACATGGGCGAGCACTTGGGTACGTACTCCACTGGTCGGGGTGATGTACGCATCTTTGTACTTAGTCCTTGCAGGGTGAATTCACTCGCATCGGTGAACCGTTCTTTCGCGCCTGCGAGGACGGGTCCGCATAATTGTGCGGACCGATGCGAGAACCGACATATGAGTGACGATAGAACTACGCCCCGCACGTTCTACCGGGGAGTGGTTAATTCTATACCTCAGTATACTCCTGGTCTTCGCACACTGCACTTCGATCTCATCTTCTTACAGATTCATCGGAGCGAAGCCTCTGTCCAAACCTCGTTCAGGAAACCGGTCTCGAATTCACTACTGTACAGAACACCGCAGGCGCTATGACTCGAATTCACCCCATCCTGACCAGACGCGATTCCAGTTGGGCTATGATTTCCAAAAGCGACGGACTACTTTCGCACCTCGGGAGCGGGAGTCCAAGGCCGGGGATTAGTGGTGGACAGAAAATTCAAAGGCGTATGTCGATGATTCAGAGGGTGCGAGTCTACTTCGGTAGTCCCCATATTGGAATTCACGATAGAATGACGTACAGTCCACTCGTTTGCCCTGCTTGTACACCTATTTTAACAGCGCGGGAGAGGTCTTGACCATGCAGAGCGCTCAATGAATGAACACCACGTCGGCGATGATCTGGTGGTCGACGGCGTTCACGTGACGGACAAGGAGCAGGGGCGTAGAGCGATACCTGGATCAGAATGAGGTTGGTATATACAGAAGGGATGTATGGAACACACTTGATTTCACCGCGGACCGGAGGATCGATTCCGGCAACGGGTGCTCATCTCATTCGCCCTAGTGTGCGCAAGGTAGAGTGAAGAGGGCACAAGGTGGCCTTGGCGACAGCGACAGCGAGGGCCACATGACGAGCCCGAGAAGGCAGGCACACCTTGGCGCACAGTGGACATCCATATGGACGCTGGCGGGCGAGCGACGAGGGACGGGTGTGAGGGACGGCCGATCGACAGCACCACGGCAAATTGTTAAGGATACAGTATTCGTGGCATGGTGCGAGGCAGGGCGTGGAGGACTCTCTGTTGGCTTGCGAGTTTGTACGGTCGTAGGGAGGCCGACACAGGGCAAGCAGGAGCGACATGGAGTATGGGATGAAAGGTGGAGACCGAGTTGAGCTGTAGGTGAAGGAACGAGCAGTGAATACGAGCAGTGAATACGAGCAGTACAGAGCATGAGCATGACAGACTGGGGACGAGTATGCGCCTGGAGAAATTTGTAGGTCTTCTTCGCTCTCCAGCTCGGGGTGAGGAAATAGATCGATGGCAGTTCTATTGGTAAGGCGGAACATATAGTCCATTTTTAGAGTATACACTTGTGTAGAGTCTGAGTGGCGACGCTCTTGCTGCTACCCGAGATGGCGGAGATGCGGCGAGTCTGGTGTGGCTAGGGATTCTGATTCGGGGGAGAAAGCATTCGAAGGATTGGCGTATAGAGAGCGATTACTCGGGGGGTGCGAGTGCTGCTCTCCACCTGGGTGATGCAGGCAGATATCTCGTTAGTCCTCACAAGAGATCGACACTGAATATGGTGACCTACTGCGCCTTGGTCCCCTGCTTGTACACCGCGGCTGTCCTGAGATCCTGCAGCGTGAGAGGAAATTTTGCGCTTGGAGAGGGTTCAATGAAGAACTACCCCACCGACAACCGCGATGAGATTCTGACCGATGTCGGCTGCCGTCGCGGTGTACCACGACAACGATCGCGCATCCAGAAGCACAACACAAGCTTGAGTTCATTGCAGGTGAACGAGTAGACTCCCGTGATTAGAGTCAAGAGCCCTTCGTTCGCGCCTGCTAAAGTGAAATGAGAACTGGTATCCCGTGGAGTGGAGCGACGAGGAGATGGCGGAGACCAGAGCGGGGATGGGCGCACCTCGAGTCCGCAAGCTGGACGCGAATACGAGGACTGGTGCGAGCACGATGGAATTTCGAGGACAACCCAGGCGCTCTGATCGGCGGCGTGGCAAAGCTAGTCTGCTAAGGATACATTATTCACCGCGCAGTGAAACAACAAATGACCGCCTCTGTACCGTAGAGTGTTCACCAGAGTGGAAGGTACGATTTCGTCGGGTTGTAGCCAGGCACCCAGGAGCGCGGAATGGGAGGATATGGAGTCACTCGAGCTGTACGTGAAGCAAGAAACAGTGAGCACGACATTCAACTTGGAGTGACAGCCCGACGAACCTGGGGACGGAATTTGCGCTTTCGGTCGTGAGACAAGCCAATGTGGATGACACTACTGAGAAGAGAATATACACTAGGCAGCTGTGCAGGACGTGTTACAGTGGAAATTTTGGTGAGACTTCTTCGCCTTTGATTGGACGGAGTGATTTTGTCATGGAACGGGACGGAACATCTGGTTTTCGTTTGGCGGTTTAGTGAGCACGAGGTGGTACAAGCCACGGTAATCGAAGGCGAGAAAAGTTGCAGTCATGTCGGCGCAGGGTCCAGGTGCCTCTTAGCTTCTAGCCAAATGCGGGTGTTTGGCCTTTCGATGTACCGAGACGTACCGAGACGTCGGGTTAACTTCATTCGAGCCTCGGAGAGTGAGCCTGGCACTGCTCTCAGCTCACCTTCCAATTCTGGCGAGTAAAACGCAAGTTCGGTGAATAACGAGCGGCGCTTGGTTATCGCCGCGGGCGCGGTGGAGTAAGTTTCGTGGGTCTCATGCGCTTCTATGTGCTTTTGTAGTTGCTTGCTGGTGATGACGATCCGCTCAGCTGGCGATATATGATGGATCGACGTCGCGACGGCCTGTGAGGCCGTCAAAGCGAATCGTTGTACGTGAACTTGTACGCGAGTGGGTGTTGGATAGGTGCTCTACGCATGTTCACTGTGTAATCTGGGAACGAATGAACAATGAGGCGCGTTTGTCGGGTCAAGAAACATAGACGCTGCGAGATGCACTTCCCTCTCAGAGATCGACGATCTCGTCCAGTTTCGAATGTTGACTATCACCCCAATATACCTCGCCTTCGCAGACTTCAAGGTGCCCCTACGCGGTATCTTGGATCCAAACCTTTACGGCTCTCATCGAGCGAAGCCTCCCCCCGAGCCCTCGTTCAGACAGCCAGAGAAAACCAGTCTCAAATTCACTACGGTACAGAACACTACAGACGCTACGAACTGATTTCTCCCGCTCTCTCACCCCTTCGCAACAAACACGATGTGACCAGGTGCAATTCCAGTTAAGGCTGCAGGCCAACGGGCACGTCCGCGTGTCAGGATGCCGCAAATCCAGGGCCGAGGATCCAGAGGAGATGGGCGCATGGTGAATGCTTCAATGACTCGCAGGATGCGACTCTACTTGGACGCACCTTGGTAGCCCTCACATACGGATTCACCGGTGTGACTCCATCAGCCACGTCCGTGCGTACCAACCACTCGTTCGGTCTGCCTCGATTCTGCGATTTCAACGGCGTGGGAGAGGTCTTGCCCATGCAGAGTACTAAATGAAGAATACCATGTCGGTGATAGTAATGGGGTTCTGGTAGTCGGTGGCGCTCACTAGAAAGGAATGGACGGGGCGTCTCGATCAGAGTGAAGGTGACGCATCCAGAAGTGGAGTGCTGGGCTTAATTTCATTTCGGCTAGTAAATGATCCTGGCAACTGCCTCGTTCATGGCGCGGTGTTCTGGTGGCTTGTGAGTTTGTACGGATGTAGGGAGGCCAACACGGGCAGGGCGGAGTACATGATGGGGCATAGAGACCGAGCTAGCTGTAAGTGAAGAAACGGGCAGTGAGCAGGAGCAGCACAGAGAACGAACATGAAGGAATTCGCTGGTCGTCTTTGCCATCCAGGTTTTGTCATTTTGGTAAGTATGCACTTGGTATAGGGCCCAAGGTGGTGTTGGTGAGGTTCTTACTGCTACCCGACGAGCGACGGGCACGCGGTGATGCGGCGAGTCCACGGCGACCGCCCCTAGGCCGTCCTGCTCGTACACTGCCGTGTGTTCTGAGATCCCACAGCGTGGGGCATGGAGAGGGTTCGATGCACGCCCACCCCACGATTGTGGCCCTGACCGACGTGCTGTGTATATCACGATCCAGTCTCTTCACCGGAACGACGATCGCACATCCAGAAGCAAAGCAGGATATAACCTCGAGTTCATTACAGGTGTGCGAGTCGACTCCCGTGACTGGTCCAGAGCCGTTCGTTCCCCCCTGCTAGAGCGAAGACAGATATCAGCGGGCCTCCTGCCGAGCGACAAGGACCACGGGGACAAGTACGAAAATAGGCGCACTTCGACGCAAGCTAGACGCGAATGCGAGGACTGGTGCCAGACCGAACCGCGAGCCGCGTTTTTGGAATTTTGAGGACAACCCTGGAGGATCTGATCGGCGGCGTCGTGGCAACGCTCATCTGCTAAGGGTACATGGTTTGCGGCGCGGTGCAACAACAGATGACTCCTCCGTACCTTGGGGTACGCGTCGGAGTGGAAAGTACGATATCGTGGGACCGTAGGCTGGCACCTAGGGTTTGGATGGAGGGAATGGAGGGACTCGAGCTCTAAATGAAGCGAGAAACAGTGAGCGCGGGTTCCAACTCGAAATGCCGGTTCGCTCGACGAACCAGGGAACGGAATTTGCGCTTTCGCTCGCGAGATGGGCCAATATGAATGATATCACTGAGAAGAGGATATGCTCTACGCAGGTAGACAAGACCGATTACAGTGGAAAACTTGGCCAGTCTTCTTTGTCTTTGATCCTTTGATCCGACGATTTTGATAAAGCGAATTCCAGAACATTTGGTGTGCGTTTGGTGATTTTAGTGAGTACGACGTGGTACAAGCCACGGGAATCGAAAGCGGGAAAGTCGCAGTACTGCTGGCGCCGGCGCAGGGTCCAAGTGCTAACGATCCCTCTTAGCTGCTACCCAAACCCAAGCGTTCGACCTTCGACGGTATCCTAGTGTACTGAGACTTGGTAGGCGGTTGGGTTCACTTCATTCGTGCCCTGGAGCTTCCGCGATACGACGAGCACCCTCAATTCCGAGGATGGCCGTCAAACCTCAATGTTCAGCCGTTGGGCGGCAACTCAAATATTCAACATCTTACATTCAACTCAGCCCCCCCGAGCTAAACCAGTGCGGTACGCGACCAAAATACAAACAGTCAAACTAGGTTAGGGAGGGTGGAACAAAAGAGAGACTGCAGCGCCGGAGTTGACCAGTGAGTATGGATTGGTTCTCCCTGGTACGCCCTTTGATACCAATTTAATGTAGTAGTGGATAAGTTCAGCACCGAGACGAGCAACATGGCGCTGGTTTAAATAACGTTACGCTGGTTCTATTGGCCCACAAATAAGACCACCTTGTTCCTGCTCGACACCCCCATCATCGAAATCATGAGAGCGTGATTGGGTGGATCGACTCTGCAATCTGCAGGACGGTACGGCTAGGTCTCTCTCAACCATACAACCTCTCTGGTATTGTGGGAGCGTACCTTGCGAGAGCTGCACCTCTGTTGCACGAATGGGATCAGGAAGGCAAAGTCATGCCTAGGCCAAAAACGACACGATACAGCCTGTGGTGGTGCCATAAGCAAGTTCTGTGATAAGGCTGATCGCTTCGGGGAGTTCTATGAGTTGAAGACGATAGACCACTACGGTTGTTGTCGGAATGTTAGTGTTCTCGTCATAATAGGTACGGTTTGGGTTTCCCTAAGGTTCCTGGGTATAGGTCATATGCAGGGTTGCAGACTCCGCACATTCTGACACTAGTTTCATGTGTGGCTCGGCTATTGTTCCTATATATATAATCCTACTGTAGAAGTAGATAAAAAAAGAGAGGAAGTGAATTTCATTTTCCGTCAGTTGTACGAGGGATCGGGTATCTAGTTCATGATCACAAAGCCCAGCCCCCCTGTGCAATTAATGACGGTCGTAGTGGTCCTATGCGCGTAGATATCTCCACTTCTTTGATGGGTGATAGAATTCCGCGTAAATATTATGTTGTCGGAAAGGTCAGTGGAAATCTTACTCTCCTGGTCGGCTCAATTACACTGGCTTCAACGTTGGGAAGAAGATATCAGGAAATGCTGGCGACAGCGAGCGCAGCCTTTGTCGCACCTTGCTTGAGCCTACCTGCTCCTGCCCAGTAAAACGCTCTCTCGCGCGAGGCCGGCTGCTCCACAATCGTAGAACATTAGATCTCCTTTGCAACTGATCCTATTGGCCTGTGAGGAATTCCTTTCGCGAATACGAGGTAAAAACGGGCCTTGCTTGTGTGGAATATGTCAACAACCGAAACCTGCATGAGGACGGGAGAACGCTATCTACACGTATTCTAACAGCCATTCTGGTCATAAGACGAATATCACAGAAGCTAAATGTCTAATTGAAATTCCTCAGCCTCCTCAAGCAGAACAATATTTTTCATCGTAATGTCCCCATTCCTCCCAATCAGCTCAAGCCGTCTTCCAGGCTTCGGCCAGAACTCAGTAAAAGTGAAGTGCTTCAAGGGAGACCCACACTCTGCACGAAGAGTGACAATATCCTCGAGTATCCGGATCAGCTTGGGTTTCACCGAGGGGCTTTGGTTCTCGATCTGTAAGCACTGCAACCTAGGGCAGAGAAGGGGCAACCTCTGCCCCTCACCACTCGTTTGTTTTAGTCCAGAGGTCCCATATGCACCCATTGGAAGAAAGGCCCTGAATGGGACTACACCAAGCCGAGAGTTGAAAATCAAGGTTTCAAGCGATGCTAATGACCTAAGGATTGGGATCAGATCTCCATTAAGCGGCCAATTCTTCATATGCAGGAGATTCAATCCCGATAGATTTGCCTTCACTGCAATATGTTTCTCCCAAATCGTGCTGCACTCTGGATGTGAAAAATCCAAGGCCACCTCATGGATCTGCGGAAGCTTGAAGGTGGCAAGCAAGTAGGGATCTTCTATATCTACTCTGGTGCAGACAGGCATCTCTGTCTCTGTGAATAGGTCCGGAAGAGGAACAAAAGAACCAAATGCTTTCACCACCCTGCATCTCTCGAGCTTGTGGAAGGTGTGACCAGCCAAAAATGAAGGATTAGCGTATTCCACTACCAGGACCCTGAGTGCAGAAAAAAGGGGCAAAGGACAAGGCAGTGAGATACCAAGTAGGTCATGGCCACAGACCGTCACCAGTTCCATGTGGTCATGAGTAAAGCCAAATTCGGGAAAACAAAAACAGCGCAAGCGAAGATAGTCTGCCTCCTTAAAAGGTAATGGGGTAGGGTTATATGGAATTGAAGGTACTGATACGGGGATTGTGCCATGTGGAGTTGCAAAACCGAGGATAATATCTGCATGCTCTAAATTCTGGGGTTTCCTCACTGGCTCATGAATTGACCAGCGTGCACCAAATCGTGGTCCGTCAAAGCTTAACTCGAGATGTAATATGGAATTTACACGTGATGCCACAATACCAGCAAGGCCTGCAATGAGTGCCTTGGTGTCTGGGCCCCTCAACCATCTCCTGTAATGGAGACGAAGTGAATCCAACGATGGACATAGTGGAGCAATGGCCTGGCTTGGTGACCCAACCATGTCAGAGGCACTGTCATCCTTAGGTTCTCTGACAATAAATGCCTGGAAGAAAGTCGTGCTCAAACTGTTGGGGCGGGCAAGTCGCAGCTCCAAGAATTCCAAGGCTGGCACAAGGCTTAACATGTAGACCAACAATTGCTCACTGCATTCAACATCCAGGGTCAGGGAAGTCAGGCTCTTTGCTCCGGCAGCAACAAATGGGCATAGGGCTACAAGCTGAGGATTCCCTCTCCAGACATTCCATTGCCCACTTTTCACATCCAACATTTTGAGTGAAGGGAGATGAAATCGTGTAAGGGGGTGAAGATTATTGGAGTGATATGTAAAATCGAAGCAAGACGGCATAGTAACAGGCTCGAGGGCCTGGATAATGTCACCATGGTGCGGAAATGTGATATTGCACGTCTCCATGGCAGGAAAAACGTGACCGGCCATCCACTGGACAGAAACGGACTTCATATCCAAGGACTGGAGGGTATGGGTAAGAGGAAGGGGGGCATCTGGTGGATAGAATGGGAGGCAAAGGTGGCGGACCTTGAAGATCTCCAGCCTGTGAAGGTGTGGAAGGATATCTACAGGGCTCTCCATCCTCTTGGACAGCTGGATGTCAAGAGTGCGGAGGGAGTGGCTGATATGCAAACAAGCAGGTCGCACAAGGTAGAGTACAGCAACAGGATTTTCGAGGTGAATTATGGTGAGATTAGGAGATACACTTCTGCCGAGTGCGGTCATCAGTGGCTCTACGAACCCGTCAAAACCGCCGGCCACTTCGAAGGATTCAAGGTGCACCAAAGGCTGCAAGATCTGGAGGCCAGTGAATTCTCCATACGGTGGAGGTGAAATGAGGTTAAAGGAGGTCCATCTAGAGGCTGCCTGGGCTGCGGCCCTGAAGCATGCAAGAAAGTTCTCAGCATTGAAATCGCTACCATCTGTTTCATCATTTATATCAACCCTCACGTCCAAGCGCGTCTTTGTATCTTGTACAAATGCCTGGACCACTTCCTTCTGACTTGCCCTTCTGATCGTCAATTGAGAACGGATGCCTGGAGTTAAAAGCATAATAGCATGCCAGCGTCGGCACACAAGCATCAAGCTCCCTCGCCTTCGATACCATGACCGACCTCGCACTGTCAGCAGAAAGATTTCAGAGAGTATTTCCACTGGAATGAGGTCGGCTTTGCCGGGTAGCAGCAACGGACGAGGCACGGACATTCGCGCGTTCTTGTTCCAGCCCATGGTTTGACAAAGCCTACTTCGCAAGCACTGGGGAGATGGAGAGAGTCAAAGAGTGTTCAACAGCAGTGCACCGTGCGCGATAAAAGGGCGCATGGCTTGTCAGACAAATGTCACTGGGTTAGGGCTTCAATTCCGAGGAAAGGTATTCTGTCAGGACAGGGGAGAGTGTACAAATCGGCTACTTGATTGGAATATCGGCGACGTGTGATTGGACCTGGCAGGCGCCAAAGACGACCTGCAAAGCCAGCTAAAAGCGCCCTTCGATCTTCGACTATCACCCACATTCCCAGTACCTGACATTTTCCGAAGACGGTTGTTTATACTTAATCCCTTGTGTCTGTTCGATTCCCACTCAGCGTTTGGTTGTATTACGTCGCTGAGCATCGGACCTACAGCTACCTGCTGTTAGATCCGGACGTCGACGATGTAAGGATGCGTTGAGAAACGTTCGTGGGGGAGCGCTTGGGTGCTCCGCTGGTCGGTGAGATGTACGGATCTTTGTAGTCCTTGCAGGGTAAATTCACTCGCATCGGTGAGCCGTCTTTCGCGCCTGCGAGGTATAAGAGAGCGTCGTGTAGGACGGGTCCGCGTAGGGGGACATAATTATGCGAGAACAGTGACGATGGAACCACGCCCCGCACGTTCTACCGGGGAGTGGTTAATATCATACCTCAGTATACTCCAGGTCTTCGCGGACCGCACTTGGATCTCATCTTCTTACCGACTCATCGGAGCGAAGCATCTGTCCAAACCTCGTTCAGGAAACCGGTCTCAAATTCACTACGGTACAGAACACTGCAGGCGCTATGATTCGATTTCACTCCACCCTGACCAGGCGCAGTCCCACTAGGGGCTGTGGTTTCCGAAGGCGACGGACTACTTTTGCATGTCGGGAGCGGGCGTCCAAGGCGGGGGATCAGTGGTGGACAGAAAAACCAGAGGTGTATGCCAATGATTCGGAGGGTGCGAGTCTACTTCGGTAGTCCTTATATTGGAATTCTGGAATTCACTGATGTGGAACATCAGCGATGTCCATGGTGAATGAAGTACAGTCCACTCGTCTGCCTTGCTTGTACACCCGCCTATTCCAACAGCGTAGGAGGGCTCTTGGCCATGCAGAGCATTCAATGATAGAATATCACAAACGTGGCCAATCAAAATCAAATCGGAACGACTCACCAAATCGATGAGAGAGATGATAGAAGCAGCGCAAAAATACAACGCTACGATATCCCTAATGAGAGTCCCTACGAACTTAAGACTGGAGA
>Ga0307515_10016499_pt1 | contig 13512 bp, 8 predicted proteins | sample 17_EM_MG_FD_194513 | JGI IMG/M metagenome (GOLD analysis project Ga0307515, IMG submission 194513) | Populus trichocarpa ectomycorrhiza microbial communities from riparian zone in the Pacific Northwest, United States - 17_EM | ecosystem: Host-associated > Plants > Roots > Unclassified | place...
ACTGAGAGACATCAGCTGAAAGTAGTTTCAGTTATATGGATTCATATCTAAAATGTTTTGTGTCTCCAGGTAAATGTGCATTCATTTAGCTTCAGAAGATTTCACTACCACTTACTGATTTTTTTTATTTTATTTTACAAGATGACAGTCAAAATGGTCCTTTTAAAAATAAAATGCCCATGGTTCTTGAACTTGGAACCTCATCTAGGTATTGATAGAGTGGATTGCAACTATCATGACACTAACTGGTGCTAACTTTTTTGCTCCCTGCCTCCATAACTAACATGGATCTTTTGGGCTCAAGTAGCTTGGCTCTGGATAGTTGTAGGATACGAATGCTTTATCTTTGACCAATACCTAAATTCACTGTTTATAGGATCTCTGTCTTAATTTCTTATGACACAGCATTGTATTCCTTTTCCAAGAACACTCAAAGTTGAATTTTGATCGCCTCAACATTTTTATGTGAAGGTTCTACCCTTATCATTATGCACCATTTGCCTCGGATTTCTATGGCTGTGATCAGTTAGAAATTCACTTCACACTTGGGGAACCTTTCAAGCCATTTGATCAATTAATGGCAGTGTTGCCTGCTGCGAGGTTTTCAATCTTAACCATTTTCGTTTCTCTTGTGCATTTGGTTTACATGGTCAGTATTTGACACAATTGCTGTGCTCGAAGTGCACATGCTCTTCCTTTGTTTTACAGGAAATTGATGATAGATGCATCATCACCAATATTGGATTTTTACCCTACTGGTATAACCATTGCTCAAGACTTCTCTTTCTTACATCAACATCATCAGTCAATCCCAAAATTATTACAGGTTATTAATCTTAAAATTTCTTTGCAGATTTTGAGCTTGATAATAATGGGAAACGTTTTTCCTGGCAGGTATTTGTTATTTCTGGATTCTTCTTTGAACTTTGAGTTGATATAGATTTTGTTCTCTGATGATCAAAGTGCATATGTTGATGCAGAACTTTTGCATGCTTATGTTATATCTTTTTCTTTGAAATTTCCAGGCTATTTGCAAATTACCATTCATCGAAGAGTCCCGCCTTGTTTCAGAGATCACAAAAGTGGAGCACACATTGACAGTAATTCCTTTTTCTATAAGTTAGCACTAGTCACAGGTGCTAGATGTATCAGTGTGTTGGTTGGTGTCATATATTTCTGATTTTTATGACTCATGGGTATCATTTGATAATTCAATTTGCCATGTTACTTTAGATGTACCTTTGTTGCCCCTGACAGAAGCCTGTATTGCCTATTTTGCTCTCGTATACCAGTAATAAGTTTGTACACCTACTAGAATCAGAAATTTTAGAAATGAGGGGTGCAAGACTGATATATTGAGTGTTCAATGTGGCTAGTCCGACTTCCTTCTGATGTCAATGCAGCAAAAGAAAAAAGATAGCCTGAAGATGTGTCGTATGTGGTAAAATAACAATATAAATTTCCACTCATTCAGTGGCAATTTGATGGATAGGCATGTCAGATTTTTATTGTCCTTTCTGTTGTCAATTTATCTCCAGCAATGATGTTGCAAATTCATTGCTCTTCTAACATTGCTTTTATTAGAGAAAATATGATTTTTGGTTGCTAAATTCCAATTTTCCACATTTCTGAAAAGTTCTTACTGATGATATTTATATTCAGGATGAGGAGAGACGGAGAAACCGTTTGGGTTATGATGTCCTGTGTGTTCATGTTTCACATCCTTTGGCAGTTAAGGTAATTTCTCTGTTCGAGTGCAAAGATCAGTCAGCTCTGCCAACAGCTAATGGCAAATTGAAAATTGACCCAAAAATCAGGTGTGTAAATGAGGCCTCCCTGAAATCTGATTGAAAAATTAGAGGCGGCCTTTTTTTTTTAATTATCAAGTCTCTGCTATTTTGAACTATTAAATTTTGTTGTTGCTTGGGCATTGTCTTCTCAATTAGTTTTATGTCATCATCAATTTCTATTTCATTTCCTCCCATAGAAGTCCATGCTTATGTGGAATAGAAATATTCGGCGAATAATATAAAAATGAACTTACGAACTCAGTATCTTTGAGATTTTCCATGAAGTAATAACAGCTGATAGTTAAAATAGATGTATAAAATTTTATTATCTTCAAGCTCAGTTTTTTGGTTCTATATGTTTCCAGCCTTTTCAGTATGGGAGTATGGGAGCTGTGCAATCGGATCCATAGGAACATTGAAAAAACATGCGAGAAGTTGGTTTCATGAAATGTATTGAATAGATAGAAGAGATAACATTACTAAATTGCTGGCAAGGAACCTTGGTTTTTTTATTCCTAACTTTTCATCTCCTCGCCAACAGCTCCCGTACTAATTAAACGAGAGATAAATTAATTGTCTCAAGTACTTCAGACTGTTTGATATACACAGTAAGTGCATTGAAATTTTCTTGTTGAACCAAATAACTCCCCATATCCAGCTCACTTGTTTTCTATCCATTGCTGGAATTTATTGATCCTGTCAGTTTGGTTCTGATTTTTGTGATTATTTTTTCTGCAGTATGTATTTCTTTTGCTGTACTTTGTTTCATATCACTGGAGCATGTAGCTAGTGATTATTTGCTTGTTTTTGAGGTCCTTATAGAGAAGTGATTATTTACTCTTTCCAAGGTCCCTTATGAAATTGTTTTGCTTACGGCAAGGTATTTTCTCATTAATTATGTAGTGGTGGAATGAATGGATACATTTACATTTCTGAGAAACCTGAATGGCCTCTCGGGATATTTTCACCAATTGATGGCATGCTGATGATAGCGAGTGAACAAGTGATGTAAGTTTCTGAACAACATGATGTTTGCTTTGCTCACTAACTGTTTGTCATCTCTTGCAAAAGTTATTTCTTTTCTTTGTTGCAGATCAGTGTTCTATGAATACCCTCCATTTCATTCTCATATTCCAAGGCTACCAGAAGGAGTTATCTTGCCTAACAAGGTAACAGTTTTTCTTTTTGATATTTTCTGTTATGAAAAATTGAAATAAGGTGGTCTGCCCTAATTTCTTTACCCGGGTGATTGTTACTACACTGTGGATGCTTATTTTTTTTTTTTTTTCCTGTTCTCAGTCTGTGACCAAGTGCAATATTTTGCATGCACATCATTTATGGCATGAGCCAGCTATTCCTTCTATATCTTCTAAAAGGTAAACTTTCCTTCCATGCCATAAACATCAGTGCCAACTCTAGTTCTCAAGTGTTTCACGAAATGATCAATTATGATCTTAGTGTAGTCCAAATTGAAAATTTTGTATCCGGATAAAAGTTTAGAGGCCTCCTTAATGATGCTAATTGGTTTGCTAAATATTGTAAAATTGTTTGTAGACAAATCCCCAAGTCTATCTCAGGCCCTCAACTGGCAGAATTGGCTCATCGACTTGTGTCAGAATATAGTTCTTCAAAGCACCTGGACTTCAACAGATGTGCTGAACGTGGGTTACCTCTGGATGCTGCTAGAATGGGAGAAATGAGAACACAAGTCCAGCCCAAGAAAAGGAAACGAGGTAAACGCAATAAAAACTGCCTTGATGGAAGATCTAAAGAAAGTCAAGTGGGTAAAGGTGATTTTGTCCCTATCAACAATGTCAAGAATATGGAGAGTTCTACTCCCAGGCAACAGGGGGAAAGCTGTGGTGGTTATGGCAGTGCTGGAGTGGATGAAATTAAAATAGAAAAATCTAAAAAGAGGAAAAGGAGTTCTAAGAACAGAAAACGTAAGGAAGGTGCGGAAGGTGCTGGTATACCCGATGGTGTTCAGAAGCTGGAAATAAGCATTCAAGAGCAGAGAAACAGTGATCATACTTCTGGAGGTGCAGATGGAGAAAATGATTACAAAGAAGAAAAATCTAGGAAAAGAAAATCCAGAAAAAGAAATAAGAAAGGGAATCAGAATGATGGTGATGCTGTCCAAAACAAAAATGCTGAGAAATTGGGTTGCTGTAACCACCACATCAGCGAACTACAAAGTTGCATTCTTCAGGAGCAGAGCGGAGGGGATGTTCATGCAGGTGGAGATGTGGCATTGGAGTTGAAAACAGAGGTGGAATCCAAGAAAAGGAGAAAGATCGAAGCTGATGGCTTCCTAATTAACAATGTTGAAAAATTGGAGAGTTGTTTTCTCATGGGACAAAGAGGACGTGACAGTAACCACACAAATGCTGATGGATTGGACGCAACCAGTAACCCTGTCCCAAATAACAATCATCAGGAATTGGAGGATGGGGCATTGGAATTGAAAAAGGAGTTGAAATCCAAGAAAAAGAAACGAAGATCTAAGAAAAGGAGAAAGATTGAAGCTGATGGCGTCTTAATTAACAATGTTGAAAAATTGGGGAGTTCTCCCATGGAACAAAGAGGAGGTGACAGTAAACTCACAAATGCTGATGGATTGGACCCAACCAGATGCCCTGTCTCTAATAAAATCAATCAGGAATTGGAGGGTTCTGGTCTTCAGGAACAGATAGAACACTTTGACCATTCAGGTGCAAATGAGGTGGACATAAAACCAGAAGTCAAATCCAAAAGGAAGAAACGGAGGTCTAAGAAAAAGCGGCAGATAGAGCTTATTGTCCCACCTAATGATCCTCCAAACTCGCAGTCTGGTCTTCCTGGAAAACAGGGAACTTTTGACAGCAACCATATAGGTGTGGGTGGGTTGGAAATGAAAACAGAAGTCTAACCCAGGAAGAGGAAATGCAGACCAGAAAATAGGGAGACAGAGCAGGTGATTTTGTCTCAAATTATGGCGTTGAGAACTTGGATCGTCTTTTTCTTGGTAAACAAGGAAGAGATGGTGATCATGGAGGTGCAGGTGTGGTGGAGGAAATGAAAACAGGGAACAGGTTCAGAAATATGAAAAGATCAAGATGACATGCATTGAAGCTGATGGTGCCCCAAATATTACTTTCTGTAATTGAACAGTATTGTTCCGAGGAACAGGTCGGAGAAATTGAGATATTTGATTTTGCGTCTTCATGGCAAGGCAAACCTCTGTAGGCTTTGAAGGAAATAAAGAAGAGAAGGGTGGCCTCATTTCAAAATTGCAAAATTAATATCGCGTTCAAATTATAGCTATAACTTTGTTGTTCAAAGTAGCCTTGTAATTCTTCGAGAGAGTCATTGCAATTGTTTTTTAAAATATTTTTTTATTTAAAAATACATTAAAATAGTATATTTTTATTTAATTAGTAACACAGTTTGATAAAATCAAAGGCGTATTGCTGAACAGAATTACAGGCAGAAGACGTGGTGGTGAAACAACATTTGCTGCATGGTATAAACAAGTAAGCTCTCTAGTGATTTTCCTGCGTGCTTCCAAGACCTCAAGAGTCTCGAAGCGTGTCATTTGCCAAGTTAAAAGGTTTAGGGAAGAAACCCCTTGTTCTAAAACTAGATTTGAACAACCCGTTAAAAGCAGAGGAGCACCCAACCATTTGTAACTTATCTTCGACATCTCGACAGGACAAGCAAGGCAACAACCATTGAAACAGCAAGTGCAAATACCTACACAAGACTTGGAAAGTTGAAATAGTCTTGAATCTTTTTCTACCATAGCAACAGCAGGGTGGTGATGCTGAAGCAGTGCTGCTAGATTTGATGCTGTGGGAGAAGAGAACTTGGGTGGGCTGTAGGAGTACTTGGATGTGCTAAGGTTGTCCCATCCACATCTCCCTGACATTTGCGTGTTTGGCATTGCGGTTATCTGGTGTCAAAAACTATCAATTGATAAAGAGTTACGCCATGTTAATACCTTGGGACTGGCATGGTGATTAAGAGTGAAGTTATTAAATTGACTCGTACTAAGGGTAGAGATGTAACCTAAGTTAATCTTGGGTTAACTAAAATGATATTATTTTAAATTAAAAAAAAAAAAATTAAGTCAGGTTTTAACTAGATGGACTGGGTTATGAGTTAACCTAAGAATTTTTTTTATTTAAACATTGTAAAATGAAATTTAGTAAAATATCATATTCCAGAAAATATTTTAAAAAATAATATGCTTATACGAATCACAAGTCTTATTTGTTACTTGAGAGTTACGAGTGAGCCTTGTGACTCCAAACAAATTATAACCCCGAAACCTAAATCTCTCCCCTTTCTCTCCTTAATTTCCTTTTCTCTCCACAATCACCACCCACCCCCTCTCACCGTCATTACCCGTAGCCTTTCCTCCATCTCCCTACCACAAAACACTCTCACATACATTACGAGACCACTCCCCCTCTCCACTGCGACGTAGGTCTCTCTCTCTACCCACAAGTCTCTCACCAAAGAATCAACCATCACCGTTATTATCATCATCCACATTCGATACTTAGATATATATTACATGCTTTGCCTCTATTGATTTAATATAATTTATGCTAATTTGTGTTAATTGTTGATTTTTAAAACGTTGGGTTTAGAATTAGGGATTTATAGAAAAAAATACAGGTTTTTGTGAATTAAGTTTAAATTTGGTTAGTTAGTTATAAAATACATTAATTTGAGTTGCTAATTTTGTTATTTTGGAAGAAAATCAATGATTTTGGGTGATTTTTTTTATTGGAATCAAGAGTATGGGTTATAATTGTTTTTATTTTTTTATTTGGACACTAATATTTTTTAATTTGACATATTTTCCACACACACCGCCCAAAAACAAGTGAGCTATCCGTCGCTTTTGGACGCGCATGTGACTCACTCCAATCAACATTGGTGACCTTCTTTATTTCATTGTATTCTTCTCGTTGAATTTTTTCTAATAATACTAAGGTTGTTGTCATTAGAACTTTAATGTGTTTCTGGAATCTTATTATTTTTTTCTTTCTTTTTTCTTTCTCATCAATTATACTTGAAATTCGTGACAATTCATATTAACTATTTTTTAAAAATATTGTTATTTCCAGATGATTTTTTAAAAAAACCAGTAGTTTCCACCAATAACATTTATTAAAGTATACTATTTCCCAAAAAAAATTAAAATTGTGTTATTTTGCAAAAAAAAAAATTCTGATTATGTTAGGAAGTAAATACATTTTTTTTTCTTGTATGGTTTGGTCATTGGTGTGAAGCATGGTTATTAAACCCGGACCGGCGGGTAGACCCGGGACCCAGTCGACTCGGTAGCTGGACCGGCGGGTAGACCCGGGACCCAGTCGACTCGGTAGCTGGATCGGTCCGGGTGAGGCAAAAGACCGGGATGGGAAAAAACTCGGCAAAACCCACTGGGTTGACCCGTGACCCGAGCGACCCTGCAAAACCCGAGTGTTTTTTTTTTTTTTGCAAATGTGTTTCTTCTCCTAGCTAGAGAATCATTTTTATATATATATTTTTTAATTAGTTGTTAATCTTTTTCAAAGTTCACTATATAAATACAAGAAGAATATTTTATTTTTTTAATATAGGATTTGAAACCCTTTAGTATATATACTCAATGTTCACAAGAAAAAAGTTATGTTTTTTTAATGTAGGATAAAAAAACATTTTTGGTTTAAATACTTCAATTTAAAAGGATAATATATTAACATAATATCTTTTTAATGTGCGATAATTTTTTTTAAAAAATAATCTTTTAAACTTTATTATTTATAACTTATATTCACATAGATTGTTTTTTAATTTTTTTATATTAAATATTAAAATTAAAAATATATTTTTTTAATTTTTACAGGATGATTTTGATTAACTTCAGTCAACCCTTATAATTCAAAACCTGACTTTTTAACTAGATTAATTTTAAGTCATAACTATGATATATAGTGCATGCTGCGAGAGAAAGAGTGAAATAATTTTTTATCAAAGATGTGGTCAATGACAGATTTGACAGGACTTTCATTCTTCCTTGTGTATTAAAAAAGAAAATGCCCTATCAAATCAAAAGTACACCCTTCTCATGCCAAATTTATCAAATTTGTTCTCTACATTGTGATTGTGAGGTTGTGCTGTCTGTAGCAATGCAATCTATATGTTTAAAAATTAATTTTAAGGGGTAGTTTAATTATTCAGGTTTGAGATTTGCTCTCCAATAATTACGAGTTTGAGTTTTTTCAGGGCCATTGGAGATTTATATGATCATTAATTTTAGAACCCGTGAAATTAGGTGAGGTACACGCAATCTATCCCGGATACCCACATTAATAAAAAATAAATTAAAATAAAATAATTGTGATGTTTTCATAGCGTAACCTATTAAATTGTGCTTTTTTTTTTCAATTCTTTTTGGAGTTGTGCTAGTTTCCTATATATATAAAAAAAAAACATAGAAAAATTGCTATTTTTCAAAAGAAATGCAAATTATTCATGCTTGATTTGAATTTCGGAAGAAAAGTTTCAATAATGATAATATTTTACAGGGAAGTGCACTTCACATGCGTTTTGGCCACGAGAACCCATACAGACAATATACTTCATTACTTTAATTTTATTACAAAATATTTTTATATTAAAAATATGTATTTGAATCTAAGAAGAGATAGACTATCTACATTAAATTAAAATATCAACCGACATTTTATTTTTTACTATTAGTACGAGAGTCGCACACATTCTTTAAGAATCCAGTCAACAAATGTGGGTGCTTTGTTTGTTTTTTTAATGATCAAAGTGGCATCAAGGAGATATCCACTCCTGCAATACTATTATCATCACTGTTTCTAAGTTTAACCACTGAATAAACTTGATCTGGCATACTCCTGTATGGAAGATCTTGATGAACTAGCTACCAAAATTATCAACACAAGATTGGGGATCCTCGGAATTCTTTATATCGTTTCCTGGAACAGCAACAAAGAAAATCTAAAAGAAGAAACTCATAGAGTAAAGCCCCTCAAAGCACATTACAAGAGGCCATTGAATAAGAGTGGCAAGTGAACTTGGTATATGAGCCCGACTCACTGGCTGTCTAGTAGTGCTGATGGGGTTGTCGGGCTCTTTAAGAGAGGTGAAATGTAACACTCACGTCACTAACAAGATATTATCCGTTTTGGTCTCAGGGCCTCACGAATTTGTTCTTGGCAGCCACGTATAACCCCAAAACACGTCTTACTAATCAAGGTAAGCATGCTCGTATAAAACCCCCCCTCAAGTCCTCACTCGTCAATATAAAATATTACATCAGAACTTTGATGTATCTCTAGGATCTTATTATTTCTTTCTCTTTTTTCTCTCTCTTATTTATCATACTTGAAATTTGTGACAATACATATTAATTATTTTTTTAAAATATTGTTATTACAAGATGGTTTTTTAAAAACCCGTAGTTTCCACCAATAACATTGATTAAATTCTGATATTTTTTTATAAAAATTGAAACAGTATTATTGATAGAATTTTTCTATTAGAAAGGAAAAACACCTTTTCTTTTTTTCTCTTCCTGTATGGTTTGGTGTGTTGGTGTGGAGTGCATACTGCGAGAGAAAGAGTGAAATTTTTTTTTTTTTATCAAAGATGTGGTCAATGACAGATTTGATAGGACTTGAGCCTGACTTCTTGCCATTTCATGGATGTCATTCTTCTTTGTATATTTTTTTTTAAATAAATGCCCTATCAAATCAAAAGTACACCCTTCTCTAACAAATTTGTTCTCTAGATTGTGAGGTTGTGCTGTATGTAACAATGCAACCTATATATATTTGTGAGGTTTTGCTGTATGTAATAAATTTAAATTTTGAGAGGTGTAAATTAATTAATCAGGTTTTAAATTTGTTTTTATAAAGATCACCAGTTTGAGTTTCATAAACCTTAGAGTTGCTAGAGGTTTACATGATCGTTAATTTTAGGATCCATGAGATTAGTCGAGGTGCGCGCAAGCTGGTACAGACACACACGTTAATAAAAAAAAATTAAAAGAAAATAAATGTGATGTTTTCATAATCTATTAAATTGTGATATTTTTTTTCAATTCTTTCTGGAGTAGTGCTAGTTTTCTAAAAAAAAAAACATAGAAAATTGCTATTTTTCAAAAGAAATGCAAATTATTCATGCTTGATTTGAATTTCGGAAGAAAAGTTTCAATAATGATAATATTTTAGAGGGAAGTGCACTTCACTTGCGTTTTGGTCACGAGAACCCATACAGACAATAGTCTTCATTACTTTAATTTTATTACAAAATATTTTTATATCAGTTTTTTATATTAAAAATATTCATTTGAATCTAAGAAGAGATACACTATTTATATTAAATTAAAATATCAATCAACATTGTATTTTTTTTACTATTAGTACGAGGGTTGCACACTTTCTTTAGGTGGTGTATGTCAATATGGTGTAGTATTTTTTTAAAAATATTTTTTGCTTGAAATAATATTAAAATAATATTTTTTTTTTATTTTTTAAAAATTATTTTTAATATTAATATATCAAAATAATCTGAAAACATGAAAAAAATTACTAATTTAAAGCAAAAAATAAATAAAAAAATAATCAAATTTTATTAAAAGCACAAAAATAAACAACCCCTTACAAATTCAGTCAACAAATGTGGGTGATTTATTTATTTTTTTAATGATCAATTGGCATCAAGGAGATATCCACTCCTGCAATATTCTATTGGCAGGACGAAATTTCGCGTTCAGCTACACGGATTCATCAAAAGAAGTGTGTCCCCTTCGTCAAAGATGAGATTCAGCACATGCCTTCTACCGCGTGCTTGCTTCCCTTGCTATATAATCCGAGCCATTTTCTCATCACTCTATGCTCACACACCACCCTCAGCACAGCAACCAAATGGCGATGCCAAAGCTAGAAGTCCCTCTTCTCTTCCTCTTCTTCTTCTTCTTCTTCTTGGCTCTTACCCCCTCTCGAGCTCAAACTTTTGGGCCACCGCTTGTCAGCCCTATCCAGAAAGATGCCTCAACTCTTCAATACATCGTCACAGCATACCTACAAAGCCAGCCTCAGGAAACAAAATTACTCCTGGACCTTGGAGCTAGTTACATCTGGATTAACTGTGATGACTACAATTCCTCCTCGTACAGACACATCCCATGCACCACCTTGCTGGATGAATATGTGGGCTGCTTTGCTTGCTTGATGAACTGCAGGGACTCCAATCCCAATTGTGGCGACAGTGTTTGCGTATTGAAACCAGAGAACCCCTTCCAGCCCAGCTTTTCTGGAAACGAGCAGTATGCCCCCGCCCTTGTAGACTATTTCTCTATGCTCACCGTAGATAATACAGGGTCCATTGGAGGACCTTCTTCCTCTTCTCCGTTCACATTTATATTCTCCTGTGGTTATAAGGAAAATCTCGAGGGCCTGGCCAGAGGTGTCACAGGCTCGGCTGGGCTCGGACGTTCAAGCATTTCAATCCCAGTACAGGCTAGTGCAATCTACCACTATCCCCGTTATTTTGCACTTTGTTTGTCGGGCTCCAAAACTCGGCCGGGAGCGGCTTTTGTCGGCACTAAAGGGCCTTACAAGTTCGGGCGTAGAATTGATCTCTCAAAACCACTTGCTTATACACCACTCCTTTTGAACCCTGTTGGAAAATACTCCTATCCTGATCTGAAAAAACCCTCGAGTGAATATTTCATAGGGGTGACTTCGATCAAAGTTAATGGAAAGGCGGTGGCCTTGAATCAATCACTCTTGGCCATTGATAGTGGTAATGGTTCTGGTGGGACAAAGCTCAGCACTGTTGTTCCATACACACAATTAGAGACCTCTATTTACAAGGCTGTTACCGAGGCATTCGTGAAGGCAGCAGCTTCTTCTCCTTTCAATCTTACAACAACAAAACCAGTTCAGCCATTCAGTGTGTGCTACCCAGCCAGTAATGTAAGGAGTACGCGTGCCGGACCGACCATGCCAGCCATTGATCTTGTAATGCACAGGAATGACGTGGTTTGGAAGATCTTAGGATCGAATTCCATGGTCAGGGTTGCTGAGAAAGGAGGTGCTGATGTGTGGTGCTTGGGTTTTGTGGATGCCGGGGTCAGACCAAAAACATCAGTTTTTGCCGGCGATCCATCGATAGTAATCGGTGGTCATCAAATGGAGGACAATTTTCTGCAGTTTGATTTGGAGTCCATGAGATTAGGATTTAGCTCCTCAGTTCTGTCCAGAGGAACCAGTTGTGCCAGCTTTAGATTTGCTGCCAAGACGGGCTGAAAGGACGACACCAGCATGTGCTCCTTTAGATTATGTATGAAAAAGCCAGTAGTAAAGGCAGAATAATACCAACGATCGGCAACTTTGTTCGGAAACTTGTGCAGCTTCGTGTTCATCACTCAGTTTCCTTCGTCCCATTTTTTTTTTCAACGATGGCTTTTGAGAGAACGAAAAGGCTCCACTCAAATAAAAAAATCAAACATGGAGACTGGAACTAAAACAATGGGAAAAACAATATTTATTAACAATGACAGTGTGAAAGTGACGATCTGATAATAACAGTAATTCCCTTTTTCCACTGGCTACCAAAGAAGTCAAGTCAAGATTATGAATTTCACATGATTTGAAGCTATTTATAATATTTTTAACAGAGCTTCGTTCCAGTGCACGTATTAGAATCTTTTCTCTCTCTCTCTTTTATTTGGTACTTCAGCCCTTTTGTCAACTTTGTCTGGTCTTCTCTCCTTTCTTCTCTTCCCTCTTTCTTTGATAGCCCGAATTAAAGAAACCATCACTATCAGAAATTCGCTAAATAACAACAGATTTACCGACAGAATATTTCTGTCGGTAATTTGAAGTAGAAATTACCGACGGACAATATTCCGTCCGTAATTCAGTCGGTAATTACCGACAGATAAATTCCGTCGGTGATTACCGATTGAATTACGGACGGAAATGTTTCCGTCGCAAAAAAAAAAAAACGGGTCGCTAACGTGGAGGTTTTGGCGGGTTATTTTTTCCGACGGATTCAAAAAGACAGCCCGTACAGCGACCGCCGTTTATATTGCCGACAAAATCACCGACGGATTTGAAATGGCAGATCCGTGCGGTGACGTGTCGATTGTTCCGTCAGAATCATCGACGGGTTCACCGACGGATATTCCGTCGGTGAAACCGTCGGTAAAACTTAATATATGTCCACCGACCCTTTCCTCCCCTATTTCTCCTTCTTCTTCCTAATCCCAACTCTCCTCATTTGCAAACAACCAGCCCCCCCTCCCCCCCCAAACAAAAATCTCCCTCATATCAGCACAACAAGTTATATTTCTTGAAGTTTTGTGGTCACAACATCCGTGTTCTGATTTACCGAAGGTTTTATCAATTTTTGTAAGTAATTCTTTCTTTTTAAATTTTAACATTTAATTAAATGTCAATTTTATCGTTTTTTTAGTATATGTATTTTGGTAGTAAATGTACATGTTTTATTGTTATTTCTCAAACAAACTTGTAGTATATGAATGTATAATTCTATACCTGTTATGGTTTGTTTTAAATTTTGTAAGATTGTATTTGTTTGTAAACTGTTAAAACTTTATGGAACTACCGAAGTACATGTGCTGTTTTGAAATAATTAATAGCTTACTTAATGGGTCCGTTTAAAGTTTTGTCAATGGTATTGC
>Ga0307515_10016501_pt1 | contig 13511 bp, 11 predicted proteins | sample 17_EM_MG_FD_194513 | JGI IMG/M metagenome (GOLD analysis project Ga0307515, IMG submission 194513) | Populus trichocarpa ectomycorrhiza microbial communities from riparian zone in the Pacific Northwest, United States - 17_EM | ecosystem: Host-associated > Plants > Roots > Unclassified | place...
TTCCAAGCTGCTGATGCGTTACGTCTCCGAGCGCGGCAAGATCGTGCCGAGCCGCATCACCGCCGTCTCCGCCAAGAAGCAGCGTGAACTCGCCCGCGCCATCAAGCGCTCGCGGTTCCTCGGTCTCTTGCCCTACGTCATTCGCTAAGACGATTTCGATCGGCGGCATCCGTGCCGCCGATCGCAACTTTTCATAAGGCTTCCGGGTCGTCCGGTCGCCGATGGTTGGGGTCGGACAGACCTCTAACCGCTCGAAGGGAGCGGGACAGCTGATGATCGTGATCATACTCATTGCGCTTGCGGCCGGCTCTGCGTCGGCGCTGATGTTCGCCTCGATCATCTCGGGCGCGCTGATCTCATTGCTGTTGTTCTATCTGGCCCCGCTCCCGCTGATGGTTGGAGCGCTTGGATGGGGACCGATCGCGGCAACGATCGGCGGTATCGCCGCAGCCTCGGGCCTCGGGCTGATATTCGGCCTGCCCTACTGTATCGCCTTTGTCGTCACTGTCGCGCTGCCGGCCTGGTGGCTCGGCCATCTGGCTTTGCTCGGACGGCCGATCGCCAGCACTGAGGCAGGTAATAGCGCCCCGGCTGTCGCCCCCGAGATGGAATGGTATCCGGTCGGCCGCATCCTGCTCTGGATTGCGGGCTTTGCGATCCTGACCACGATCGCGGCCATGCTGACGCTCGGCAGCGACGCCGAGACCATTACCACCACGCTGAAGCGTGGCCTGTTGCGAATTCTGGCGCCGCGCAATGCTGCGCCATCCGGCGACACCGAGCGATGGGTGAGCGCGCTCGCGATCATCGCCCCGGCCGCCGCCGCGATCGTCGCCATGATGACGCTGACGCTCAACCTCTGGCTCGCGGGCCGGATCACCGCGACCTCGGGCCGTCTGCACCGGCCGTGGCCCGACCTGAAGAACGCGGAATTGCCGCCGATGACGCTGGTCGCGCTGTCGGTCGCCCTTGCATTCTGTTTCATCGGCGGGCTCGCAGCGTTGTTCGCGCAGATCACCACCACGGCACTGTTGATGGCCTACGCCATCACCGGCTTTGCGGTGCTGCACACGCTGACGCTGGCACTGAAGGGCCGCGCGTTCTGGCTGTCCTGCACCTACGCCTTCGTCGTGGTATTCGGCTGGCCGGTGCTCGCGATGGTCGTTCTCGGCCTCGCCGACGCCGTATTCGGATTTCGCCAACGTTTCACGCGCGGGAGGCCGCCTCCGCTGCCTGCCGCGTAACCATTCCAACCATCCACTCAAACCACCACCACTTCAAAAGGAGAACGAATATGGAAGTCATTTTGCTGGAGCGCGTCGCCAAGCTCGGTCAGATGGGCGAAGTCGTCAAAGTCAGGGACGGATTTGCCCGTAACTTCCTGCTCAAGCGCGGCAAGGCACTGCGCGCCACCGCCGACAATCGCTCGAAGTTCGACGGCATGAAGGCCGAGCTCGAAGCCAACAACCTCAAGGCCAAGGGCGAAGCGACCAAGGTCGCGGAGTTGATCAACGGCCGCAACGTGGTCGTGCTGCGTCAAGCATCGGAAACCGGCCAGTTGTTCGGATCGGTCAGCGTGCGCGACATCATCGCTTCCTTCGAAGCCGACAAGCTTACCCTCAACCGCAGCCAGGTCATGCTGGACGCGCCGATCAAGACCATCGGCAAGCACTCGATCAGCATCGCCGTGCATCCCGAAGTCGAAGTCAGCGTCAGCGTCACCGTGGCACGCAGCGCCGATGAAGCCGAGCGCATCAACCGCGGCGAAGACATTTCAAGCCGTCAGGAAGATCAGGACGCCGCCGCCGAAGCGCTGGCCGCTGCCGGCGAGTTCTTCGATCCGGAAGCCCAGCACGACGACGAAGCCCCGGCACCGGCTGCGACCGAGAAGTAACGCGAGCCTGGCTCGATGTGTTGAAGACCAAGCCCGGCCGATCAGGCCGGGCTTTGGATTCGTGCGGCTACCTTCTCGTCGAGCATCGCAATCGATGCCAACGCCGCTTTGGTGACGCGATTACTGGGAAATGGGCGGTACGGGGGGCCCCGCCGGTGCAGCCGGGGGCGGCGGAGGCGGTGCTGACGCCGTCACCGAGGGCGGCGCAGGCGTTGCGGCGGGCGCAGACGGGCTCGCGGCCGGTTCGGGCGTACCGCCGGCGGTTGCGGCCGAGGCTGGCGGTGCCGGTGTGACCGGCGGAACCGGATCGGGCCGCAGCGGCGTCGGCTCACTGCCAGCGCTCTCCTTCGGAGCATCGACCTTGGCCGTCTCGGATTTGGCGGCCTCGGATTTGGCAGCTTCGGGCTTATCCTCGCCCGCCGGCTTTGCGGCCTCGGGCTTCTCGGCATCGCTCTTGGCGTCAACCTTGGCGGCTTTGGACGAATCTTCCTTTGCTGTGTCCTTGGCTGTGTCCTTGGCCGTCTCCTTGGCCGCCTCGTCAGTCTTCGGCGGCTCCTCGGCGGCGGGCTTGCCGCGCTTGCTGAGTTTCTGCTTGGCGCCCGTTTTGCTGTCGGTCGCGGCCTGCGCCGGCGTCTGGCCATCGGCGGGCTTCGTGTCGGGCTGCTGCCCGGGCCGCCGTTTGGCGTCGCGGGCGGGGCGTGTGCCCTCGCCTTGCGGCGTCATCCCGTCGGCGTCCGGCCTGGCCGCCTCTTGGGCCGGCGCGGCCGGATTTTGCCGGCGGCCGAACCGGTCGAGTTGATCGGGCTTGCCTTCCTGCTTGGCGCCCTTCGCCGCATCCGTCTTCGGCTGATCCTTGCTCTGGAAACGCGTATCGGTGGCCCCGTTCGATATCAGGTATGAAGAGAGCACCGAGGCCATGTCGCTGCTGGTCGTGTAATGCTGGCGCAGGAAGCCGGACAGCGACGACGCCGGCACGTTCTTCAACAGGCCGCGGGGGCTCTTGTGGCAGGCGTTGCAGGTGCCCGAGAAAATCTGCGAAGGGGTCTTGCCGGCCTCCAGATTTTCCGCGAACAGCGCGCCCGCCGTGAGACAGCCGACCAGAAGCGTCACCGTCGCTAAACTGAGCGCTCGGCTCAACATTCCCTGCTTCTCCAGATATGGAATCGCTGCCAGCGTCGCACAATACGGCCGGCGGCGGTCACCTTGTAGCCGATTATGCCGCGAATGGAAGCGGACTTATGACGCAACAATGTGATCTCCACATTTGGGAATATCCGCTGTGACTACAACGCAATAGCGCGCCGGCTTGATCACAATTATGATGTTGTTGATGCACATTGGAACCTTCGCTTCCGCCGTGCGTCGGGTGTAACGGGTCGGTCGTTCCATTGGTGCTTCGATGGATCGTTTGTTGCGTTATTTCCTGGGACAGTTCATTCGCCGCGGCACGATGACATTCACGGCCGCGAGCGGGGCCCGTTTTACCTGCGGCGACGGCACCGGCCGGCCGGTGTCGGCGCGGTTCCTGAGCCCGGCCACCGAACGGCGGATCCTCCTCAATCCCGAACTGGCGCTCGGCGAAGCCTACATGGACGGCACGTTCGTGGTCGAGAACGGCTCGATCGCCGACGCGCTGGCGATCCTGCTCGATCAGCCCGCCATGGTGCCGCAATGGGGCCGGCTGCAATGGTGGATGCGCTACCTCGCGCGGCACATCAGCCAGTTCAATTGGCGCGGCCGGGCGCGAAACAACGTCGCCCACCATTACGATCTCGACGGACGGCTCTACTCGCTCTTCCTCGACGCCGACAAGCAATATAGCTGCGCCTATTTCGATACGCCGGATGGCACGCTCGACGACGCCCAACTGGCCAAGAAGCGCCACCTCGCCGCCAAACTGCTGATCGGGCGCGGTGAGCGCGTGCTCGATATCGGCTCGGGCTGGGGCGGCCTTGGGCTCTATCTGGCCGACATGACCGGCGCCGACGTCACCGGCGCTACACTCTCGACCGAGCAATTGCAGATCGCAAACGCCCGCGCCGGGGAAAAGAACCTGGGCCATCGGGCAAAGTTCCTGCTCAACGATTACCGCGACATTCCCGGTCCGTTCGACCGGATCGTGTCGGTCGGGATGTTCGAGCATGTCGGCGTCGGCTTTTATGAAACCTTCTTCAAGCGATGCGCCGAGTTGCTCAGCGATGACGGTGTCATGGTGCTGCACTCGATCGGCCGCTCGACCGGGCCCGACGTGACGAGCCCCTGGATCACCAAATACATCTTCCCGGGCGGCTATATCCCCGCCGTCTCGGAAGTGATCCCGGCGGTCGAAAGCGCCGGGCTGCTGGTCTGCGACATCGAGATCCTGCGGCTGCATTATGCGGAGACGCTCAAAGCCTGGCGCGAGCGCTTCATGGCACGGCGCGAAGAGGCGGTGCGGCTGTACGACGAACGCTTCGCGCGAATGTGGGAATTCTATCTGGCGGGTTCGGAAATGTCGTTCCGGAAGCAGAACCTGATGAATTTCCAGATCCAGCTCACCAAGCGCCAGGGCGTGGTGCCGATCACCCGCGATTACATCGCGCACGAAGAAGCGCGGCTGCGCGGGGTTGAACAGCAAAAGCAGCCGCGGCTGCAACTCGCGGGCGAATAGACTGCCGTGAAGGTGAATGTCTTAGTTCCGCAGGCTGTAGTCGGAGCCATAAGCGAGGGCGGCCGTTGCGGGACGGGCAAGTTGCGCACGCAGGGCGGCCAATACGTTGATATCGCAGGGTACGGCACGCGATTCCGGGCGCGACACCTGTTCCATGGTGTCGATCAGCATCGACAACCAGGCGCGCTGGTCGCCTACCGATCGCCATGTCCTGAGTTGCTGACCCATCGTCTCGTCCTTGATCCTGTCGCCTTTACCAACCCGAAAGCCTAAAACCCGTTCCCGGATTTCCTGACCACTATGCCCGGCGGAAAACCCGGCAAATGTGATCTGTTTCACAGAGCGCCCCGGCGGCTTGCCGTAGAACTACTGAATGGCGCAGAAAACCTATCCAACGTTCGATCCGAAACCCGATCTCACGACCGACTACGCCTTGATTGCTACCGGCGTCGGCTCGGCCCTGATCGCGTTGATCTTTCTCTTCCTGGCTTGATCAATCGCTAAGATCGCGGCCCGGATGACCTCCGCGCGTTCGAATGGGTCTGTCCAAATGGCGATAAGGTTCAGCCGGCTCTAAACGTTTGCTGAAAATTTTACGGAAGGTGCCGGCGACCATCCCGGCCGTCCGAATGGTCCCTGCAAAACCCGTCAAGCAGAATGCGCGACCCGGCGTGGATTCACACAAGCGCATTGTGTGAATCGTGCATAAGGCACCTTCGCCCTTCCGCCGGGCCCGAGTGTGGCGCTTTATCGCCGCCCCCCATCCGGGAATCCCAATAACGACCAAATCCGAAGAATAATCCCTTCATGGCCCTGACTGATTCGAACGTCCTGAAACTCGCCCCCGATGCGGGAACTCCCGCCTATCGGAGCGCGCCGCACAATATCGAGGCGGAACAGAGCCTGCTGGGCGCGATCCTGGTCAATAACGACGCGTTCTACCGAGTTTCGGACTTCCTCGAGCCGAAGCACTTCTTTGAACCGATCCATCAGGCGATTTACGAGACCGCCGGCAGCCTGATCCGGATGGGCAAGGTGGCGACCCCCGTCACCTTGAAAACCTTCCTGCCCGCCGAGACCGATATCGGCGGCATGACGGTTGGGCAGTACCTCGCGCGCGTGGCGGCGGAAGCCACCACCATCATCAACGCGCAGGATTACGGCCGGACCATCTATGACATGGCGTTGCGGCGCGATCTGATCCGGATCGGCGAGGACATGGTCAACGTCGCCTTCGATGCGCCGGTGGATTTTGCGCCGCGCGCGCAGATCGAGGATGCCGAACGCCAGCTCTACGAACTGGCGGAGTCCGGCCGCTACGATGGCGGCTTCCAGCGCTTCGCGCAGGCGATGAAGACCGCGCTCGACATGGCGGCCAATGCCTATCAGCGCGACGGAAAACTGTCCGGCATCTCTACCGGACTGCGCGATCTCGATTCCAAGATGGGCGGCCTGCAACGGTCCGACTTGATCATCGTCGCCGGCCGTCCCGGCATGGGCAAAACCGCGCTTGCAACCAACATCGCCTACAACATTGCCGAAGCGCACCAGGCGGAAGTCCAGGCTGACGGCACCATGAAATCGGTCAATGGCGGCATTGTCGGATTTTTCTCCTGCGAAATGTCCGCCGAACAGCTCGCCACCCGTATTCTCGCCGAGCAAACCGGCATCGCGTCGAGCATGATCCGCCGTGGCGGGATCAAACAGGACGAGTTTGACAAGATACGCGACTACACGATCAGGCTCGAGCATTTGCCGCTGTTTGTCGACGAAACGGGCGGCCTTTCAATTTCGCAATTGACGGCGCGCGCGCGGCGGCTGAAGCGGCAGAAGGGCCTCGACATCATCGTGGTCGACTACATCCAGCTGCTGCAGGGCTCGGGCAAGCGCGGTAACGACAACCGCGTGCAGGAAGTCACCGAGATCACGACCAGCCTGAAAGCGCTCGCCAAGGAACTCAATATTCCCGTGGTCGCGCTGTCGCAGCTGTCGCGCCAGGTCGAAAGCCGCGACGACAAGCACCCGCAACTGTCTGACTTGCGCGAATCCGGTTCGATCGAACAGGACGCCGACGTCGTGCTGTTCGTGTACCGCGAAGAATATTATCTGCAGAACAAGGAGCCCAAGCCCGGCACGCCCGAGCACGAGAAGTGGAAACTCGACATGGAGCTCGCTCACGGCAAGGCCGAGGTCATCATCGCCAAGCAGCGCCATGGACCAACGGGTACGGTCCAGCTGCAATTCGAAGGCCAATTCACCCGGTTTAGTGATTACATCGAAGGGGACGGTCTGCCCTATCGTGCACCCTAGAGCCTTTTGTTTGACGCGTTTTCTACCGCCCGCGTAAACTTGATTGCTATGTGAACCGGGATCCACTTCGCTTGAAAGCGCTTTGCTGCCTTCTACGCGGTTGAACCATGGCGTTCGCCCGCGTAAAATGCGGCATGAACATCGCATCCGATCCCAAATCCATCCCGTCGAGCCCCCTGCTCTCGCCCGAGGCGAACCGGGCCGCCGCCCTGGCGAGCGCCACCGGCGTTCTCACCGTCGATCTCGACGCCATCGTCGCCAATTGGCGCAAGCTGGAAAAGACGGCGGTGCCGGCCGAATGCGCCGGCGTGGTGAAGGCGGACGCCTATGGCTGCGGCGCCGACCAGGTCGCCCGCGCACTGGCCAATGCTGGCTGCAAGACCTTCTTTGTCGCGACGCTGGAGGAAGCACGCGTGGTGCGCGCGGCGCTGCCGACGGTTGCGATCTATACGCTCGACGGCTTCTTCCAGAACACCGGCGAGGCCTACGCCCAGATCGACTGCAAGCCCGTGATCGGCGATCTCAACGAACTGGCCGAATGGGACGTGTTCTGCCGCCGCTCCGGCTGGTCCGGGGGTGCGGCGATCCACATCGACACCGGCATGAACCGGCTCGGCCTGACCGCGATCGAAGCGCAGGGCATCATTCCGCGCATCAATGCCGGCGATCACGGCATCACGCTCGTGATGAGCCATCTCGCCTCGGCTGAGCTTCTCAACAACTCGCTCAACGCCAAGCAACTCACGGCCTTCCGCGAGATCGCAAGCCTGTTCTCGGGCGTGCCGGCGTCACTGGCGAATTCGTCCGGCGTCTTTCTGGGACCCCAGTTCCAGTTCGAACTGGTGCGGCCGGGTGCGGCTGTCTACGGCATCAATCCGACACCGGAAGCCGACAATCCGATGCAGCCGGTGGTCGAATTGAAGGCGCGCATCGTGCAGATCCGCAATCTCGAAAAGGGCGAGACCGTCGGTTATGGCGGCACCTGGACGGCACGGCGGCCGACCCGGGTCGCGATCGTCTCCGCAGGCTATGCCGACGGCTATTTCCGCGCCGCCAGTTCCAATGACGGCAGCCGCGGCGCCGAAGTGGTGGTCGCCGGCAAGCGCTGCCCGATCGCAGGCCGCGTTTCGATGGACCTGATGGCGGTCGACGTCACCGATCTGGAAAAGAGCGCGGTGCGGCGCGGTCACATGGTGACGCTGATCGGCGAAGGCATCACGGTCGACGAACTCGCCCACCATTTCGGCACCATCGGCTATGAGGTGCTGACCAGCCTCGGCAAGCGCTACGCGCGGGTCTACAAGGGGGGCGAAGCAAAGGTCGGGACGACCGAGCCTGCGGCAACACAACCGGTCGCCACGCCGCCAGCAATCCCGCCAGGACTGCCGCCGACACTACCAACCTGACAATTCCAGTCAGGCATGAAGATCGCGACCTTCAACATCAATAACGTCAATCGCCGCCTGCCCAATCTGCTGCGCTGGCTGCGTTCGGCAAAACCCGATGTCGTGGCGCTGCAGGAATTGAAATCGACCGACGCCGATTTTCCGGCTGCTGCGCTCGAGAAGGCCGGTTACGGCGCGGTGTGGCGCGGCCAGAAGACCTGGAACGGCGTCGCCATCCTGGCGCGCAACACCGAGCCGGTATTGACGCGGACCGCCCTGCCCGGCGACGCCAAGGATAACGAGGCGCGCTACATCGAGGCCGCGGTTGGCGGTATCATCATCACCAGCCTCTATCTGCCGAATGGCAATCCGCAACCCGGGCCGAAATTCGACTACAAGCTCGACTGGTTCAAGCGGCTACGCTCGCACGCGGCCAAATTCATCAAGCAGGATATCCCGGTCGTTTTGGCCGGCGATTACAATGTCGCGCCGACGGAACTGGATATCTATCCGACGAAGTCGTGGGACAAGGACGCGCTGATCCAGCCGAAGAGCCGCGCCGCATTCAAGGCACTGGCGGCACAGGGCTGGACCGACGCGATCCGTAACCTGCATCCGTCAAAGCCGATGTTCACCTTCTGGGACTACAAGCGAAACCGCTGGCCACGCGATGCCGGCCTGCGGCTCGATCATCTCTTGCTAAGCCCGGTCGTCGCGCCGCGACTACTCAAGGCCGGCGTCGACCGCAAGATCCGCGGCGAGGAAAGCGCCAGCGATCACGCACCGGCGTGGATCGTGCTGAAATAGCGTTAGTCGCTGAATTTCTTGCGCAGCATGACGCCGAGGATGTTGGAGTAATCGTCGGTCCACAATGCGCTGGTTCGATCTGCCGGCAACGCCGTCCAGTTCGCAGCGATGCTGCCGGTATCGGCGGCGTCACGTGCGAGGACCACGAGACGGGCATTGCCTTTGAGCGTCGTCAGGAGATCGCCGGCGCTGTCGTCTTCGCGCAGCAAGGCGGTGAGCCCAAGCGACTGCGCGACATTCGCTGCGATTGGCGCCAGGTCGAGGTGGCGGTTGGAGATGTGCGTCACGATCACACCATGCGGCGTGAGCTTGGCGAGATACCCCGCCACCGCCTCGCGTGTCAGCAGATGCACCGGAATCGTATCCGACGAGAAGGCATCGAGCACGATCAGATCATAGCGGTCGGTCGATGCTTCCAGCGTGAGGCGCGCGTCACCGGCGACGACGGGCATGTCAGGCGCGCATTTCGACAGGAATTCGAAGCGACGTGGATCGCGCGCGATCCGGATCACTTCGGGATCGATCTCGAAGAAGGTCCAGTGCTCCCTGCCCTTGCGATGACAGGCCAGCGATCCGGTGCCGAGGCCGACGACGGCCACGTGATCCAGGTTGCCACGCACGGCCCGCGCGGCACTGATGGCTTCCGCGAACGGACCGCCAAAATAGTAATAGGTTTGCGGCGCGGGTATGCCATCGGTGGGCGTCCCATCCTCATTGCGCAGCCGCTGCGCGCCGTGAATGGTGGTGCCGTGATAGAGCACGCGGGCGCTGCCGCCATTGATCTCGGCGACCTTGTGGACGCCGAAGAAACTGCGCGCGGTCTCGATCGGCGCAATCCCGGGCCGCCACAAAGCGGTCACGGCGAAACTGAGGATGACCAGCCCGAAGAAACGCATCGGGCGTTGTCGTTGAAACAGCATCGCCGCCGCCAATAGCGTCAGCAGAACCTGGAATGCCAGTTCCAGCGTCGCCGGCGGCTGGTAGCGCGTGACGTACCAGAGCAGCGCCAGCGCCGCGCTGATCGCGAGCCACGGCAGGGCTGCGGTCAGTGCCTTGCGCGGGCCTCCGGTAAAGATGCCGGGCGCGCACAACAGCGCCAACGCGATCAGGATCGGGTATTCGTAATTGCCGTTGAAGATCTGTGGCGCCAGGAGCCCGGCAAAGGCGCCGCCGATCACCCCGCCGAACGACGTGCAAAGATAAAACTCCGTCAGCCGCCGCGGGCTCGGCCGCCGCGCGTAAAGTTCGCCGTGGCACATCAGCGTCAGCAGCGCGAAGGCTGCGAGATTGAGCGCAATGAACGTCAGCCAGAACACCTTCTCGCCGCCGATCAGGCTCACCGCAAGCGGCGCTACCGCGAACGGAACGAAGCGCACGACATTGGCGTGCGCGATCCACGGCCGCTCGCGGAACACGGCGACGAAAGTAAGCAGGTAGATCGCAAGCGGCACCACCCAGAGGAACGGTGCGGCGGCAATATCAGTCGTCAGATACGCCGTGACGGCGATGACGAGCCCTGATGGCACGGCAGCCAATGCGATCCACCGCATCCGCTCGCCGGCGCTCGCGCTGCCGTCGTCAGTTGCCTCGACCTGTGCGGCGACAGGCTGCGCACGCGACGTGAATACGGCGACGAGACTCAGGAGAATGGCAAGCAACGCAAACCCGATCGACCACGCCGCCGTTTGCGTCTTCAGTGTGAGAAACGGTTCGACGATGACGGGGTAAGCAAACAGCGCCGCGAACGAGCCGAGGTTGGAGGCGGCATAGAGCACATAGGGATTGCCGGCCTGCCTGTGCCCGCTTGCAGCGAACCAGCTTTGCAGCAAGGGCGCACTGGCCGACAGCGTGAAGAACGGTAGCCCAATGGAGACCGCAAACAAGCCAAACAGCCACAGCGCAGTGCTGTCCGATGGCGGCGTTCCCCATCCCGGCGCAATCGCGATCGGTAGCATGGTCGCGGTCACGCCGAGCAGCGTCAGATGGAACACCGCCGCCCAGCGCGGCGGCAGCATCCGGTTCAGCAGATGGGCGTAGGCATAGCCGGCCAGCAGCACCGTCTGGAAGAACACCATCGCAACCGACCACACCGCCGGCGCGCCGCCGAGTTTCGGCAGCACCATCTTGGCGAACATCGGCTGGATCGAGAACAGTAGCAGCGCCGAGACGAACAGCGTCGTGGCATAGAGCAGCGGCGTCAGTTGGACGGCCATCCTCCGCCGGTCAAGACCGTGCGATATCCGATCGGAAGTATGGAAGAGTGACATCGGGTCCCCGGCAGCCGGCAATATTGGACGCACGGTAGCCAGCGAGCCCTGAGCAAAGGCTTAATCCACGTGGAAAAGCGCTGGCCGCGGCATGGTAAACGCCGCCCGAAAACGGCGCGGATCAACGACTTCCGCCTCGAGTATCCCAGTGCGTGAGCCGGCCCTGCCAGTAGATTTCTTCCGCCCCGTCTATTTCCCAGCCAACCTCACCGGCAAACGGAAGCCAGATGCCGTTGTGCTGGCGATAGTCGGAGAAGCGCCCTCGCCATGGTGTCGGCAGGAATGGCGCCGTGACCGACCGCGGTCGGTCTGGCGCAAACCCGCCGGCGATCCGCCCCTCGTTGTCGAGACTCAGGATGACTTCGGCGGCGCGCTCTCCGGCGCCGGCGCTGACCGCCAGCCTGTCGGGACCATCTTCACGCCAGCGCAACTCGGTATTGAAGAGAATGGCGTCGGGTGCCCATGCCAGTTCCGCAAGATACCGCATAAGCTCACCGCGCACGAGCGACGAGGAGTGTTCGGCGCGGGAGATCGTGACGAGCCCGAGCGCCAGCACGTCCAGGCGCCCCTCGCCATCCTTCAACGCATCGCAAACACTCACCATACCCAGGGGCCCGGCTCGCGCCTGCCACTCGAAAGCGCACTCATGAATCGCGATCGTCTGCCTTGCATTGAACGACATCCACCGGGCCGCACCGACCGCTTTCATCCGTCCGGTCTGCGTGAGGTCGACGGTTGTCCGGCTCATCTGGGGATTGGCCCCGAGGCGCAAGGCGAGATCATAAACCGCGGCGGGCAGCCGCTGGCTGCGCATGGGCATGTTCACAGCAGCATGGTCCTCTCAACCGCACGGCGCGCCGAGTAAGGAAGTAGCGGACCATAGCCGAAACGCATGACGAGGTCGGGACGACGACCTGGAAGACCGACAAGGCTCGCCAGTTCCGGACGGAGCTTTGCAACTTCAACAGGCTGATTGATGAAAGCGCATTTGAGGCCGAGCGCGGTCGCCTGCAAGGCGAACCGCTGGCAGGCGCGCCCCGCCAAAACCCAGTGCTCACGATCGTCACGCTGCGATACGAAGACGGCAATTCCGGCCGAAGAAGCGATCTGGCGAGCGTATTTGTCGTTCTCGGCGTCCGCTTTGAAGACCCAGTCGAACAAATGCGGCCCGAGCCAGCCAGGAAGGGCCGGACTACCGCTTGCCGCGCTGAACAAACCGTCGCCGGTCTGGATCGCATCGCGCGGACTGAAACGCAGCCATGCCTTGAGTTCCCGAACGAACGCGGCATCCGAGATCTGCGCGCTGTTGCCCGCGACAACCAAATTGCGCACCCGGTCGATCTGTGGCCGATCCGTGATCAGGACGAGATCGACGCCGGGCACGGCAGCCGCGTTGGAGAGCGACTGCAAGTCAGCGGTGCTGACCGGTTTGCCGTCATAGTCGGCGCGTGTCGATTGCCGCTTCGGGATCGCATCGAACAGGGCAGACCCCGCGCGCGGCCCATCCGCGAACGCGAACACCACAGCGCCGTCGTTCGCCGGGTCAAATCCGATTTCACCCCTGTAGCCTCGCGCAGCGGCGGCAAGGGTCAGATTTTCGGCAGCACAGCCGAGGCTCACAAAGACGTGGTGGTCGTCAGGGTCCACCACCGGCGTTCGCCGCGAAAAGTCCGGGAGGATATCGATCCGGCCGGCGCCGACGCGAAACCGCCAAGGTTGGGTGTTGTGGCCGTTCGCAGCAAGCGTTGCATAGCGAATGAAGTCCTTCATCTCGGGGCGTTCCGCGAGCGCCGCCCTCGTCGCTTCAACGGAGGCCTTATACTCTTCCATCGAACCCATCTGTCGCAGCCCGAAATACGTGATGCCGGCACCAGCGAGCGCTACTGCGCCGCCACTGACCAGCAACTGACGTCTGTTCATCGTTTCAAGCCTTGCTGCCCTGAAAACTGCAACAGGAAATGGAAGCGCCGAAACACCGCCTCACCAACCCAGATTTTCCAGAAAGATTGCGCCAAATTACACGGGGCACCGAGGGCGCTGGCCAACCGTGAGAGTAAACGCAACGTAGCGGAGGCGACAAGGTTCCAGCGGTCCAAGCCAAAAGCATGCGTCAGCGCTTACGTCTGGCGCTGATGTCGGACCTCCAGAAAATCGGCGAGCAGCAGATGGTCGATTGGTCGAAAGAGGCTGACGCCGAA
>Ga0307515_10016502_pt1 | contig 13511 bp, 2 predicted proteins | sample 17_EM_MG_FD_194513 | JGI IMG/M metagenome (GOLD analysis project Ga0307515, IMG submission 194513) | Populus trichocarpa ectomycorrhiza microbial communities from riparian zone in the Pacific Northwest, United States - 17_EM | ecosystem: Host-associated > Plants > Roots > Unclassified | place...
TACTAGTAGCTATGTCCTAGTAGTTTATAAACCCCTAAATTAGGAGTTTATAGTTTCCTAGTAAAATACTAAGATACTACAACTACTAGGGAATGAGAAAATGGTAAGAAAAACTGTAAGAAATCCTAACCCCTGTCCCTGTCCTTTTGCAATTTATTTCTGTCCTTTTGCTCTCTACTATCTTTTACCTAAAAGCCTAGTAGGAGTTACCTCCTTCTAGACTCCTATTAATTTTATTCTTCCATAGAATCTTCTACGCTAGTACTATGTACTAGTTTAGCTGCTCTAAGATTCTCGCAGTCTTTACTATTAGCAAAGTGTTTTTCTTTACAATTAATGCAAAGAGGGGTGGTATGCTTGCAAGGCCTACCGCTTATTAAGCAGGTAGGACAGCAGTGGTCTTTAGATAGATGTGCAGCCGCATAATATCTATGGGCCCTATTAGAGCATCTGTCTCCTATATGGCCAAATTTTTGGCAGCTATTACACTGCGTAGTAGGAGAGACTTTGAGGTATTTTACTACCTTAGTAGCTGTACCTGCGATTGATATCTCTTTTTGCTTAAGGATTTCTTGTCTTTTTTCTCCGTTCTCTATAGTAAAAACTATAGAGCCAAATCTGGTCTGTGGATCGTGTCTTTTTATACTAGATGAGATCCATCTAGGTAGTCCTTGTATCCTTACTATAAATTCTAAAAATGACGACTACTAATAAATTAAAAGTTATCCTTATCCTTAACCAGCCATCTAATTGGATTTAATGGTTCTTTATTATCTAAGACATAGCTATAACTAATAAGGTATAGAAGTATATTAACCTATCCACAAAAGACGAGCTTCTAAAGCTAGAACTACCGCATCGACCTATATTAGCGGACGTACTTCCTAATACTATATTAATAGCTTAACTGGACCAAATTAAGCTCACTGCCTATAACTAGCTCTATGCCGAATATAAGGACGATCTACATATACACGAGAAGAAAAAACAGGCTATAAATAATATTAGCAATTATATTATTCGTACTATCCCTTTAAACGGTGGCGTCTATCTCTAAGTTGGTCCGTGCGGGAACACTAGAATTCCTAAGTATAAACGATTTAATTTAGTTGATTTAATTGGCTATTTCTTATCGATAACAGATGGACGCAAACCACCGTACAAAGGGATATAAGTAGCTTACCTTTTACTTATTAACGGCCTTAATACAGTACACGAACGGCTTTAAGCATTAAAGACTATACTTGCCCCTACCTCCTTAGGTTAAAAGTATAACGTCCTTAATTAATATACGGCTCTAAGAGCCTATAATAAAAAGCAGAGTATTAATAAATAGTTAAATAGCTGGCGGAACGTCTATAAGCTTATAGAGTAATTAGAGCTACTAGATATATAGGGATTTAAGCCACACTATAATTTTGTTTAAGCTATTAAGCCTATCTCTTCTAGCTTCGCAGGAGCTTTAAAAGTAGACCTTATTTGTTACGGGACGGGGGTAGTAGCTATAAAGCGTATGTATTCGAGGAGTCTATAAGACGTTGCGCGATCGATCGTAAGGGTCGAGGGCGTAAGGAGGTAATATACCTACGCGTAGCTGATATAAGCTATACGCGAGGTGTACGCGAGAGCACGGGGCTCTCTTATAGAGGCCCCTACGGTAGAGTTCTATAACACTACCCCCCCTCCTATAGAGGCGGAGCTCCGGCAACGCTGTAGTTACTATATATATATAAAAGGGACACTTAAGGTATAGAAAAGAAGAAAGGGGGGTATCGCTAAAGGTTTAAAATAACGTTATGTAATAAGGCTTGGCATCTAAGAATCCAACTAATTAGATAACTTTAACCGCCGGTTAAAGTTCCTGGACATCTTAACGATATTCCGGTCACGTAATCGCACTTTACCGCAATCTAACGGCAATTTACCCTTATGTAGTAATGTATAACGGTTTAACTCTATAAGGGTTCCTATAGAGGATTAGGTATAAAATCTCTGCTTAGGCCCGGTTTCTATAGGTTCGCGTAGTAAAAGTTGCTAATTAGATCCTTTACATTTTTAAAGTCTTCCTATAGTTGCCATTCTGGCTAGTCTATATTAAATCCTGTGTATATAGCTCTGTAGTAGAGTTGTCATCCTCTACCTTTACTAAAGTATTTAGAGTCGATAATTTATTTAACGGTCCACTCCTTATAGTTCTTATCTTCGTTCTTATCTTAGATTAGTACTAGTAGGGGTTTAGGCTATATTTACCCTAGTAAGGGGTTAGGCTAATAGAGGTGTAGTAGCCATAGGTAAAATATAGGCCATATCCCATGGGTAGCTAGGGTAGGCGGGAGTTCTAGCTTATATGCGGCTCCCCTATTAATAACTCATTTAATTAGATAGGGGCTGAGGTTCTTATAATCGAGTAACTTTATAGGCCTCTATATAGAGATATTACGTATATCTAGCTATACCCAGTCGCCAACACGTATCTCTAGTGGTAGCGTTTTATAGCGGTCGACGAAGTAGGCCTACTTTACTTAAGCCCAGGCCATTTCTCCCTTATAGTAGTTAAGTAGATTTTTATACAGTCTATATACTAGTTAGCAAGTAGCATCTTAAGGCGTTTTCTATATAGCAGTTTCTTATTAATAGGTTCTAGTGGCTCTATACCGGATTAGGGGTAATAACCCTTATTCGCAAAAAATGGGGTAAGTCCTATAGTAGTTAAGACGTAATTATTTGCTGTAAATTTACCTAGTAGGAGATAATCTACCCAGTTATCTTAACTATAGGCGACTACCTATTATAGGTACGCTTTTATACTGGCATTAGCGTTTTCTAGTTACCTAGCAGTTTTATAATAAAAGGATGTAAATATCTTAACAGAGATACCAAGGCGTTAGCAGATTTGTCTCTATACATCAAAGTTAAATTATATACCTCGGTCGGACGTAATCAAGTTAGGTAACCCATATAGTTGGTAAACTTCGTAAAGAAAGGCGTCAGTAACGTCGCTAACGGCTACACCTTTAGTTGGGACGTAGTGGCGCTCTTTTATAAGTCGGCATATTATTATAAGGATGTTCTTATAGGTATAGCCATGTCATTTATAGGGTAGTAGGTTAATAACGAAATCTATAACGATATCTGCCTATCGTTATATAGGTACTAGTAGAGGGTATAGTAGTCCTTAGTACTTTGTATTAAAGGCCTTAGCGCGCTTATAACTATGGCAGGCGCCTATAAAGCGTTTAACTAAGTCTATTATTTTTAGCTAGAAGTAGTATCGGCTAAGAAGCTTATAGGTTCCTCCTTTGCCTAGGTGGCCGCTTAATTAGAGGTTATAGGCCATTTAGATTAGTTACCGTTGTAGATTTTCTAAGTTAGGGATAAATAGGTAACCTCTATAATAGAGCCTATTCTCTTTTACTTCTAAGGCTACTATATTAATCTAGCCTAAGCTTTAGAGGTTAGTGGGTAGCGTATAGGCGCTAGCGGTCTTTGCGGCAATAAGTTAATATAGTAATAGGTTAACAGCGGTGTTATATACCATAGTGATAAGCTCGTTAATTTTGGGAGGTAACTCTAGTTCTATAGTATAAAGCTAAGGTACAGTTAGCTCTATTATAGGTAGTATACCTAGGGCCAAATTTCGTGCTTTTAGGATTATTTATTATTGGAACTAATTATAGGGGTCATCTTTAGACTAAGGAAGGTCTTGCGAGCAGCGTATTAGGCTATTAGGTTTAGTACCTTATACTCCTAGTCTATATGCAATTTTAAAGTTAAAACTAGAGAGGAACTTATTCTAACATACTTGGCGTTGGTTTAGCCACCCCATAGTTATAAAGTACTTAAGGTTGCGATGGTCTGTAAGGACTTTAGTTAGCTAGTTAGGCTCTACTAAGGAAAGTTCTAGTCGGAATTCTTTAAATGCTTATATAATTGTAAGGAGTTCTTTATTATAAATCTTATAGTTACACTCTTATAGTGTAAGCTTAGACGAGTAGAATGCGACTAGGTAAAGGAAACCGTTATCGCCCATCTAGGAGAGGATTCCTGCGTTAATATAGTCTGAGGAGTTGGTTTTAAGATAGAGTTGTCGTCCTAGTATAAAGTGGGCTAGGATAGGTGCTTTGGTAAAGGCATTTTTAAGGTCTTAAAACGCCTTCTTGTATTTGGGCGTCTAGGTAAAGTATAGGTGCGTTTTTCTTCCTTTTATAAAAAGGCCCCTCGTTCGCATTATTGCTATAAGTAGTACTACTACGCCTAAAAAGTTATATATAAATTTCTAATAGAAGTTAGCGAAACTAAAGAAGGCTTATATGTCCTTAATACAGTTAGGGGCTTGTTATTTGGTAATTATGCGTACCTTCTTGGGGTCTATATAGATACCCTTAGTAGTGATAATTAGTCTAAGGTATTTTACTTCTGTAACTAAGAATTCGCATTTCTTTAAATTAATATAAAGTCCTGCGTCCCTAAGGCGCTATAGGACCTTTTAAACGTGTTTAGTATGCTTAGAAGTGTTATTATTATAAATAAGTATATTATCCAGGTACGCGGAGCAGAAGTTATTAAGGTAGTCCTGTAAGGTGTTATTAATATAGCTTTAAAAGGTGCCTGGGCCGTTATATACGCTAAAGGGTATAACGGTATATTTAAATTGGCCAAAGCGTAATATAAATGCGGTTTTTTGTTTATTACCTTCCCGTATTCGGAGATAGTTAAAGGCGGCAATAATATTAAGCTTAGTATAGATTTTAGCTTGGCTAAGCCGCTTAAGGGTCTCCCGTATAAGCGGTACTAGGTATTAGTTTTTAATTATAATAGCGTTAAGTTCTCTATAGTTAACGTAGAATTAGATACCTCTTTCTAGCTTCTTAGTAAGAAGAATAGGGGCGGCTGCTAGTGATATACTGGGACGAATAAACCCTTTGTTAAGGTGCTCGTCGATATACTTTCTTATAACTAAAAGTTCGTCCTTTAATATTAGGTAGGGTCTCTTATAAGGTGGCGTTTTTCCTTATTTAATATTAATGGTATAGTTATTAGATTAATATGGGGGGAGTATATTTACGCCCTTTTATAAGCATATATTAATAAAGTTATAATACCTCTTAGGGAGGAGCTTGTGAAGTTCTTCGTTAGTAAGTCCTTTTTTAAGTTTTATAAACTTCTTAAAGTTTAAAGGTAAAAGTCTGTGGAGTTCTATAGGGGCGTCGTCTTCTAAAAGGTTAATTATATCTATCCTATTACTATAGAGGATATAATCCTGTTCTTTATTAAGCTTATATAGTTATAATTAGGAAGCTATAGCAACGGTTTAGCCTTTTCTACGTGCTATATGGTAGAAGGCCGCGGCACTTACGTGGTAGTAGTTGGTCGTAAGTAGGATAATAAGGGGTTTCTTAGGCTAATATCCTAGTAAGTAAATAGAGGCGGCTAAGCCATATCCTAGGCAAGTCTCTCTATAGTATTTAGAGTTAAAGGTTACTTCTTTCTTTTCCTAGTTAATGGCGGGGTTATATTATTTAAGCTAGCTTATTCTAAGAATAATAGGGTAGTTAGTAAGTAGTATAATATAGGCCCAGAGCTCTTCCTGGTGCCCGTTTATATCTAAGTAAAATTATACTATGTGGGTAATCTTCTATACGGTATAACTACTGTTAGCGAGTTATAGGGCGCGGGCTTTAGTAAGGGGTAAGGTAGGTAGGTTATAAGTACGCACAAGTTAGGTATCTATAAATTAGTTAATAGCTCCGCAGTTAATTATAGAACGGCTTTTGTATTATTTTATGGTAGTAGTTTCTATTATAGGTAAAACTATCTATTTCCGTCTGTTTATCTTTACTAAGTTATTTATTAAGCAGGCCGATATATAAATCCCTCTATTATTAGGGCGTCCTAACCCGCGACTTAGGGCTAAGACTTAGCGTTTTCCGCTTCTATATCTAATTCTACTACTATTACTGCGTCTTCGTCTTATATAGTAGTAGCGTATAGTAATATATTTAGTATTCGGGGTATTAGGTTAGGTATTAGGCGGCGGGTACTAAACCTAGCTATTAGGTAGTTTAAGTTATTATAATAACAGCCTTTTTAATAGCATCTATAGCAGCGTCCTAATTTCTAGAGTAGCTCGCGCTCTCCATCTAGGAGTTTTTACGGAAAAGTTAGTATAAAGAAATCGATATTAGTTCCGGTAGTATTTAAGGTAGTAGGCGTTAGTGGCTTAGTATATATAGGTTTAGTAGGCCCGGGGGGCTTCTATAGAGAGGTCTTTAGGTAAGGGTTAGCAGTAGCAATCTAATTTAGTCGTTGTTTAATCTTTTATAGAGCTGCTACTATATTATAAATATTATTATAGTTGTGGCTAGCGGCTGCGTAACTAAGGCAATAAGTAACTTTTTTAAGGAGGTCCTTTTAGTCTTTAGTATTATCTTAGGTAAGGGCTCCGGTATATTCCTAGAATTTAATATAAAATTCGTTAAATAATTTAGTAGGGCTTATCTTTAGGGCATATAGTTTAGCTCGGTTAGCGGCTAGTAGGTTGTGGTTACGGTATATTAGGTTAAAATCATTAAGAATTTCTTAGTGGGACTACCACTTCTAGGGGCTACTAGTCTCCTATTAGGCGAAGAGTCTATTAAACGGTGTACTCTTTATTCGCCCAATAATATAGCCGATCTTAATATCTTCTGTAGGAAAAAGGTAGGCACTTTAAGTTAATTTCTTACGGATTTACATCTTCTAGTAGCTATATTCCTTACGGTCTCCCTAAAAGACTAGGGGATTAGGGTAGCGTATATTAGACCCTATAGTAGCAGTTTAGGTCCAATTATTATAGCTTTTGTTATTATTACTTTAGTAAGGGTTCTTATTAGGTAAAGCTGCTTAGCGCTAGCCCTTTATTAAGCGTTAAGTAGGTAAAGTTGCCAGGGGCGTAAAGACTTAGGTGGCGTTATATATAGTAAAGAGGTGTCTAGCGTTATTACAAATGTGCTTATTAAGCTAAGATTATAGGTATTTAATTATGCCTTCTCTTTTAGTAACTATAGCAATTAGTATAATCTTAGCCTTCTTTAACTGTTAGACGTCGCGTTTAGACACATAGAGGTTATCTTTAGTTTCTTAACGTATATTATCAGTAAGCGCCTTATAAGCTTATAGGTTTTAGATAATATCGCAATCTTAAGCAGTACGCATCTCGGCTTGTGTAAGCTTTAGGTAGTAGTTCTGTAGAAGGTGGTAGTATTTATTGGGGTCTTATGCTACTATTTTTGCAAATATCTCGGCGTTTTATATTTCGATTTTAATGGGTAATAGCCCTTCTGTTTACTTGTCCGTAGTTATATAGTTAATAAAAGATAAGACATTATTAGTGTCCGTCTCCTTAGGGGTTAAGGCTAGAGCTAATAAATTAAATTCTCCTGGGATTGGCTAGCGTCGTAGGTTAAGTATAGGTATTGGATTATTCTTTAGGTTTAATATAGTAGCTAGTAAGGGATATTGTCTTACTATTATGGGTTCCTTAGAAGTATAAAGTAAGGTAATTCGTAGACACGCTACTTCTAGTAGCGCCTACAGTATTACAGAGATATAGAATTGGTTATAGGCTAAGCGTTAGTGGTTAAAAAGGCGTAACGTAATGTTATGGGATGGGGGCGGTGGCTATAAAGCGTATGTATTTAAGGAGTCTATAAGACGTTACACAATCGATTGTAAAGGTTGAGGGCGTAAGGAGGTAATATACCTACGCGTAGCTAATATAAGCTGTACGTAAGGTGTATGTAAGAGCACGGGGCTCTCCTATAGAGGCCCCTGCGGTGGGGTTCCGTGACATTATTTATAAGAAACGGAAGGGCGAAGATGCACTATCTATTATCGAACTAATTAAGGAATTTAAGGAGTACTACCGTATGCAGTAAGTAGTATCCTCTGCTACCCCTACTAATAGCTCCGTATTTGTAACCCTTTAAAATAATTCTAATTCTAATTTAGATTTTAATAGCAATTCTAATTCTAACGGTAATTTTAATTCCAATTTAAGATGGAACAAAAAATGCATATACGGCCTTATATATTAATTTAACAACTGCTACTATATTGCTAAGAAGAAGCGCCTATAAGGATAGAAGCTAAACCTAGACGTCTAAAAGGAAGTAAAAGAAAAGATCTTATTTACGCCTTAGATTAAACGTATAGTTAATTATATCCGAAAAGGAGGATAGAAAGCAAAAAAGGACGTAGAATCTACTATTAATTTTAACTTTAAAACCCCACCTTCTATAATACCGACTAGCTATATTACCGTATTTAGTACTAGTTAAATTCTGTCACGGCACTGACCTAACACGTTGTTATAATTCAGTGTTGTTATAATACGAGCACAGACCTAACCCCTGAGCGACGTGTATATATACCGCCTCACCTCCTATATAGATCCTTACACGATATCGTTTATTAATGTTATACAGTCACCTCGTACCTTGACCCTCCGCACGTACTGTGACAAATTTTATTTAAACTCTAGAATACCTAGATACTCAACCCTAGTATAAATACCCATGTCTATAATAATAAAGAAGACTTTACCTTCTTATACCTAGCAGTAGAAGATAACTACCTAATTACTGGCGGAAATTTTAAAAAGATTTAAGCTTACGGAATAGTAACTATTACTATTAATACACCTACTGGGAAGTCAAAAATGAAGCTATCTTATGTAGCATTAGCACCTACCTTTTTTATAAATATTGTAGCACTTTTAAGAGCTACTGATAATGATATCCATTTCAACTTAGGACGAAACTTACTATACTGTCTAGTAACTGGCGAAACAGTATACTATGCGAAACGACTAGGGGGCCATTAGGCACTAATGCACAGACAGCCTACCCTAGATTTAATAACTTAATCAACCTTCTTAATAAGAAGACATTAACTAAGTAGAATGGCTTGTAAACTAGTTGGAGCTATAGCTATAAAATAGTACAAAATACTTGGCTATGTAGGACCTAACGCTATTAAGTAGCTTCTTAAGTACGTCAATAGCGCAGAGCTTAAAAAGCTAATTGACGAACAAGTACCGCTTAAAGTTAAATGTGAAGTTTGCTTATTAGCAAAGCATATATAGTAGATCTCTTAAAGATAAGAATATAAATATCCAGCTACTCGACCATTTAAACGGCTAGCGTTTAATATTATTAACTTTAGAGTACCTAGATATAACGGCGATAGATATATTATATATTTCTATTATATATATTCCAAATTTAATTTTATGTTTACCTCTAGGAATAAGAATAAAGCTACTATTCTACTATCCAAAAAACTTACCGTTTAATTAAAATACGATTTTACTAAAATGTTATCTTTTTTTGGAGCGATAATAAATAAGCTTTTAAACAGATAGGAAACACCTTATAGATATAGTGCGCAGATAAAGGCATTACTTTTAAATGCCGAGCCCTATATATAGAAGAATAAAATAGCGGAGCTAAATAATCTAGATGAACCCTTATAGAGTGATTAAGGGCTATATAGCTGGAAGTATCCTTACCCCCATCTTTAGGATTAGAAGCCTTCCTTACTGCTAGCTACGCACTTAACTAAACCCCAAATAAGCAACTAGGATGGAAAACTCCGTACAAGATCGCCTACAGCAAGACGCCATTACTTACCTATATGCACGTATATGGCTGCAAGACCTATACGCTAGACAAATGAGTCAAAAAGGGAGATAAGCTAGGTCCCTATACATTAATTAGATACCTAGTTAGCTATAATTTAACTAATATCCATTAAATCTAGATTCTAAGTCTTTATAAAGTCATTTAAACTAAAGATATTATATTTAACGAGACCTCGTTCTATAACCCTAAGGGTTAAGATATTAACTACCTGCTAAAGAAAGCATTAAAAGACACCCTCTAGATAATTAGTCTACTAAAACCTCTCCATAAGGATAAATCTAAGGATAAATCTATCCTATATAGACCTACCTTAAATATAGATTAAATGACTATACCTAAATTAAACGATTCGGCAGAGCCTCGTATAAAGGATATTAAATAATTACTAACTCCTAGCAGAATGGTATTTTTAGATTTACCAGAAACAAATACCTCACTATAAGGACTTTAAGACGATATTATAGATATAATTAAAGAAAGTCCTAACTAACTAAGCAGTTTACTAGAACCGCCTAATTAAGTAACTAATATAGCTCTACGAGCTAATAAAGTCTTAGCTAAACCTTCTGTCGACCTTATCCTACTAAAAGGATTAAAAAGAATTTAACGTTAAGCGTATGCGACAGTACTAGCCAATCTATTTACCCTATTTGGTTACTATGCTGGATTTGCTATAGGACTAGTATAGTGGTGTAATTTGGCCCCCTGGATTTAATATCTAGATTAGGCGTAGCTTTAGAAGAGCCTAGGCCTTCTACAGTTATATAGGTTAGTCTACAGCCCTTAGAGTCTTTAATAACTCTAGCGACACTAATAGATATACAATTTTCCTTTAATATACTCTTTTCTTTCTCTTTTTATTGCTTAATTTTAACTAATAGTGATTAATCGACAGACTAACCGACCGACTAATAAATAGCACTAAGACTTTCCTATCTTAGAGAGGTCGTACCCTCCCATATATTTTATAGCATTCTATATAGGGATAACGGTAAGCTCTTTAAATTAGAAGTCTAGTGCTCTATAAATAGAAGACGTATAGAAATGATTTAGAACTGCAATAGATGTAACGGAACCTTATAGCAGGAACTACAATAGGCTCGTTAATAGGCTAGGTATATAGGTGATGTAAATTAAAGTTAACAACGTAATAATAACTAGTGGAGTGGTTGCCTAATAGATTAACTCTAATTATATTCTAAGAATTACTATAAGGAAGGAACTATCTAGGTAGGGACTAAGGGTCCTTAAATACACAACTATACTCTTAGGAAATCCTTCTTATACGTAATATACATATTATACGTATTATACGTATATTTCCTTTATATACTGCATATACTACGTATAACATTATATAACCTTAGTTACCATTCCTTATTATATAGCTTTATCGGCTCTATTCTAGACTATACTTATATTAACTAACTAGCTTCTTCTAACTCCTCTCTTAGTAGTTATAATATCGTACTTAAAGCATCCGTAACACTATCTCCCTCCTTTTTATTTTTATTCTTAAAGATTCCTAATATCTCTAAGTCGTTTACTAGAGGTATAATATCTATCTAATTAATTTAGTTAATATTGTTACTTATTATACCTAAGGCTCCTTCTTCTTTATAAGCGCAACGTTGTACTCGTACTATTGCTGCGATATTATCTCTAGGTAAGATTATACTATCTCTATATTCTTATTATGTAAAAGAGGGATTAGTTTATATTACGTTAGCGAGTCCATCCTTTTAATAACCGTCCTCTTGCTTAGAGTACACTAAAGCAAATATTTATTTATCCTATAATGTTTGCTCTGTCTCTAATACTAAATATATATAACCTATTATCCTTAATCGTTGTTTAGTTCCCTAATTAATTTATTTTAGGGTCTTATGTTTAATCTACTACTACGCGGCTAAATAGTAAACTGTTTTAGGCTCTTACTAAGTTAAAACGTTTTTATAATGTGGAGTAAAAGGCTCTTAAAGCCCATATTACGGCGTCTACTCAGTTACTCCGTCTTAAAAAGGTTTGTAAAAAGGTTTGTTTTAAGAAGTAAAAGCTTATAAAATAGAGTTTATAAAAACTTAGTAATAAGAAAATAAACTCTTTTCCGGCCAAAAAGGAAACAGATTTAAGTAGTTTAGTAACTACTCTTCTTAGGTCCCCCTTAGGTGACTTATTTTTTAGTAATTCTTTTTTATTAATACTGCCTAACCTAATCTCTTCTAATACTCCTATACCTTTCCTATAGCGTTCTTTAGATTTTCTAGTAGCTTCTAGGTAGTCTTATTATAGCCTATCCACTTTACTTTATACTATGTTTTATTGTTAATATCCTTATAGCTAATAATCTTTAAAACTTACTATTTATCTTCTTCTCGTCCTCTATACGTGTTTACTTTATAAACTAGTAGCTTAATATTTCCGTATACTAGCTCTAGTATTACAATATACTATATAGGGTAGATTTGTATTCTAGCTAGTAGGTTTAACTTAAATATAACCAGTAAAATCCTCTAAATAATTTTAAAAGGTCTTAGTCTAACATAGTTTAACTTCTTACTTAGTTATTAACTCTTAAAATTTTTATATAGTAGCTATACTTTATCTCCCTCCTTAAGATCTGGTCCCTTAAATCTCCTAGCATTATAGTACTTTTTTATTCTTTCTTATACTACCTTTATTAATTCTATAAGGTCTATATAAAGATTTATTAATATCTTTATTCTTTCTTTAGCTGTACTACTTATCTTCTTTACTTATTATAGTAATAATAATATCCTTAGCTTATATCCGTAATTTGCCTTAAATAGTAATATACCTATCCCTTCTTATAGCGTTATATTATATATAAACTATATAACTAGTAATAATAATACCTAATTATTCTGTGCGTAATTAATATAGTATTTTAGATACTATTTTAGTGTCTAGTTTAATCTTTCTATTTAACTATCTATTTATAAATAATATACGGTAGAAGTTACTACTCTAACTTCTTATTTTGCTAAGAATACCTCCCAGAATACTGCTATAATTTTAAATCTCTATCTAATATAATCTTACTTAGTACTCTATATTTTATAAATACTTCCTTAATATAGATTCTAGCGACATCTTCTGCTAATATCTCTTCTATATATGCTATAAAGTATCCCCACTTTATAAGCTTATCTACTATTACTAAAATTATATTATAATCTTATTTGGTAATAAGATCTTTTAACTTTAATAACTTAATAATAAAGTCCTATAATATAACCTCCTATAATCTCTCTAGTATTTTAATAAGTTATAGCCCTCTATATAGCTTATACCTTATTAGTTTATTCCTTTAGCAATCTAGATATTCCTTTATAACTTTTTATATTAAACCCTAGATTCCGTTAATAATATACTCCTCTTAAAGTCTTAACACTAAGCCCGTGGCTCCGTTATATCCTTAAGTTATTCCTTTATAAAATTCTTCTATAAATTACTCTGCTATACTTCTTAGGATATACTTTACTTCTTAATTTTCGTATATATCCGTCTGTAGATCTTTTAGCTATACTTTTAAAATTCTTTATACCTAAAAGCTCTCTAATAACTTATAAACCTTATCTAGTTCCTCTTAAGTTACTATAATTTTTAGATAATTATACCTAATTAATCCGTCTATATCTTTTCGCAGTAAAGCCTCTAATAGCTTTTTATTATTTTATAGTTTAGCCTTTTAACTTAAAGCATCCGCTTATATATTGTCTATACCCTTAATATACTAAATCTTAAAATAGTATTCTATAAGCATCTCTGCCTATCTAACCTATCTTTAGTTAAGTTACTTTATTA
>Ga0307515_10016503_pt1 | contig 13511 bp, 7 predicted proteins | sample 17_EM_MG_FD_194513 | JGI IMG/M metagenome (GOLD analysis project Ga0307515, IMG submission 194513) | Populus trichocarpa ectomycorrhiza microbial communities from riparian zone in the Pacific Northwest, United States - 17_EM | ecosystem: Host-associated > Plants > Roots > Unclassified | place...
TGTACCATAATAGAGATAATGACAGACTAAGTATTGGAGTGGTCGATTTTGTGATAATAAGTGCTTAATTTATAACAAGATAAAAGGGGAAGAATGGTGTTGTTTCATGCATAAAGACAAAAAAAAGAAAGAAGAAGAAATGAGGGAGGGAGGGAGGAGTCGTGTGTCAAATTATAACTTAAATGTTACTGATGGATTTCTCGACAGTAATTTTATATTTGTAATTTTATCAGCAATATTGACAAGTCAAATTTGCTGATGGGATTAAGGAGGGAATATCTGCATAATTTTTTTTTAATCCCTTGAATTCCACATGTAATTCACTCTATATTCACCAATAAAATATCTTTCATCAGTAATTACCAATGAAAATAGTAACGTCATGTTCTATCAGTAAACGTCACCGTTATTTATCGATGATATTTTTTTTGTCGATAATTCTATTTGTATTTGATAATTTATGGTAGTGTGTGTAATTCATATAGTTTGTTATTTGAGAATCCTAGCATGAATTTATATTTGATAATTTTTTAAAATTTTAATATTTTTATTGTCAAAAAGCGTTTTCATCATACATAGAAAATGACAAAAAAAAACCTATTGGATGATATGATAAGATATGAGAATCTTTTTTTATTCTCTTTTAAAGTTAAGATGTAAGAATTTATGGGGCTGGTTATTATTATTATTAATATTATTATTGTTCTTGATGCTGGTGATTAGAGAACTCTTAAAAAATCCTGCAATATTATATATAGAACGACAAATTAATTAATTAGTTGTTAACCCCACAAGAAAACATAAAACTAATTAACTACAAGAAAAAGTTATGAAGCCTTAAAACCAGCTAGAATCGAGAATTTAATTAAACATAAGTAGTTTTTTCCAAAATCGAATATTAATGATTTAATAACTAAATGAATTACTCATGACATCCAATAAGAAGGAGAAAATAGAGATACCCATCATGAGTGACATAATTGAAGTCACTATAATTAGTGGGATATTATATATCTACACATATACATATCGATCTGAGTTCGGATGCAAGAAGAACTTCATCACGTCAAGAATTCGATCTCCACTTATATTTCTGGATGGAATCATCATTTCGCAAATGAATTTGGTCACTCCCCAGAATTCTCCACTTAATTAGACGCCAAATTCAATTCCATTCAAAGATACCTAAATTAATTTGGTGGGAAATTGATTCTTCTTTTATTAAGTGTGTATAATTTTGGAGATCATACAACCACTTTAAGGTATTCCAAATCAACTTACATGAATATTAAGCACGCTTTAATTTTTTAATATATATATGTGTGTTAGAGAATAATATAAATCATACCTTGAGACATTACCTAACAGCTTAAACTATTAGGTTGAGATGGTTCTTTGATATGGTATCAGAGCCTTAATGACCAAGCGGACACGAGTTTAAATCTCACCATTTCTGTTTATTTGATAAAAATTAAGCACAAAGATAATGTAAACATGTTCAAGTTTTAAGTCCAAATAGCTTTCATTTGAGGGGGATGTTAGAGAATAATATAAATCATATTGAGATAGTTTTTTTTTATAATATATATGCTCTTAATTAAATTGATGAAGCGTTTAATAATTAGTAAACATGTATGATTTTTTTACAACTAGCTAGCTAGTGTGAACAAGATCAAACTAATTGTTTTAGCCATTTATATATTACTATACTATTTGGGTTGAAATTAAATACTAATAAAGACTACTTAATTATGAGATTGGAGTAAATTACTTGTATTTATTTTTATATATTTGAGATTCTTGTTATTCAAAAGCAAGCAGTGAAGAAAGTAAATCATCACTAAAGATGATACGATCTGAAACTTGATGTAAAATGAGTTTTCAAGGGGGGGAAATCACATGATTAACCTTAAGATTATTTTTGTCGATATACATATGTATCATACAATTTTATTGAGATTTAAATTCAATACTACAATTTAGATATTAAGGTCATTCTAGTTTTTTTTTTTAAAAAAAAAAAGAAGTAATTTATCAATCGTCTAAGAAAAGAGAGAGAGCCCCCATCCTCTTTTTTATGATTATTTAAATTAATTAGTACGTAGTTTAATTGCTTTGCTTCACCGATCTGTTTGGGGAAAGGGTACATGGAAGAATAATTTTTTGATTTTTTGACATGAACTTATATTTTAATCTTATTATTCTTTTTTAGAATTTAAATCTTATTATTATAACAACTAAAACTTTTTCACCCTAATTCGCTAGCCCATCTGCTCTCTTCAATAAAAAGGGTATAATGCCATTAATTTAATATCCATTACTTTCTATGCTCTAATTCTCTGTCCAAATTAACAAGTAAGATTTTGTTTTCATCCCATTCCTTCCCCTCCTATCGTGATTATTTTCCTAACTCGAAAAGCATGGGATCAATCAAGACACTGAATTTTCACTGAATTCGTAAGGAAACATTTGAGATTATATGCCTTCTTACCTTCCCAGAAACTGATGATTGGTGCTGCTGTATGACGCTAGTTAGATCATTTAAGGGTATCTTGAAGTTCGGCGATATTGACCATGGAGAGTGAAAAATTGATACGAGAACGTAATTGATGATGTTGGAGTATTTTGAAAAGGCAAACTAGCATAAAGATAACATAAAAATAGTAATCCATGTCTAATTTTGAGAATATTTTGGACACCGTTTGATATTTTGGCTATAAACTTTTTTGTTGCGAGTGAATCAACTCAACTTCAAGAACTCGTTACATGACGCCCATCATAGGTCACCGCCTATGCTAGTTGAGGGTTGCTCCAGGCCGCAAAATCTATCAGTTGGAACTTTATTTCCCTAATTGATTTTGTGTTTTTTTTCATCATTTGTAGCTTTTTGGGACTCGATTTTATGTTGATTTCTGCTTAAATCTTACCGACTTACTTGTTTTTGTTTTTGATAGTATTTTTATCTTATTGAATAATTAGTATTTACCAATTTTGGTAAATTTTCTAACCCTAGCTAGTTATTTAAGCCGGTTTATGGGCTATTTCATAATAAACTGGATTATCCAGACTCTTCTTTTTTCTCCCGTTGTGAGACTAAGAGTTTTAGATTGTTCCTGCCATGAGGTAGTTCCTGCTATATCTGCAGGCAAAATTGTTCATGGTATTCTATTTTTGACAGCCATTTTCAATGATATTTTCTTCTACAGATTTCCTTTAACTTTCCTTAACTTCAACAAATTCAACCCTGGGCCGGTAACGAATTAACACTCACTACAAGTTATAAATCATTTAATAATTTTAAAACATTATACTTCTTATTAGCTTCAGGTATAGAGGAGTGCAAGCATACGTGACAAATCTACCAATTTGAAGTAGCTAGCTAACATTATCCAGAATGGTTGAAAAGTCACTGGGAACAACATTCTGGAGAAAGGACAAAAGCGATTAGAAAACAATTAACCAGCTCGATGAACATTTTCTTGATTATTGATCATCAGCTCAGTACTATCATTCTATGAATTGCGTATGCATAGAGCATGAATACATGAATGGAGTCTGTTATTCTTGACAAATAGCCAAACCCTGGTTTCAAATGAAGAAGCTTGCAACTTGATCATGATGATCAACATCAACAACAACAACAAAAAAATGTCAAATACTCATGGAGATTATAGAGATCAAACAGCGAAGTGTTGTAGACCCGGCCGCATCTTTAATTTACTACAGCTCTAGATCGGATCTGCATTGCAGGGAAACCTGCAAGCTATATCCAAATCTTCAGATCATGGTGGAGTAGATGATAAAAGGGGTATCAGATTATCAATCCGTGCTCTTCCGATATTGACACCACCACTTATGCTAGTTCTTGATTTCTGGAAATTAAGCAAATGACCGATAAAGATGCTAGTGATGCATGTCTTGAATTATAAAATCTCCATGTGTCATGTGCCTTGGAACTTGATTATATCTCGAGCAGCATATGGTGTTCCCAGCACAGAAAATTCACCTGCAATAATTTTTATAAGAAGCAAACATAGAACCATAGGACCACAACTAAGCAGTCTAGAGATTCTTAGTGTCCTCAGGGAAGAAGATATCAAATTTGTGTTTAATACGAATGTCCTCTCCTTTAGCTGTTTAAGCTACAAAATTAACTGCTCCTTAATTCCCAACATGGAAGAATGGAAGGGGAAATTTTTACTAAATCTAGCATCATTAGGATCAGGACCATGCCACCTGCAAAAGATATTAGAGGGAGAAACAATCAAATTAATTAACACAACATTTTATTCAGATTCCCAACAAGCATTCGGTAAAGAAATCAAACATAAACTCGAGATGAGCATGTGCAAAGGTAATAATATTGCTCAATGCTCAAGAAACAAGCTCAAGAGTAAACATATATATATGGTAAGACTATTAGCAATTAAACGGAGTGAGGGGCTGAAGGTGATGACAGAAGACTAGAGAGCACAAAGGAGTGAGATGCAATTAAGCTCCATGCATTTCATCATCTGTGCTCTCTATCTTCTGTCAACAACATCACCAGTGCCTCCTCACATAATTCAAAACACAAACATTAAAAAAAAATATGCGTATCCATAATAGAGCTAGGGGCCTGAGAACAGAGCTTTGGCTTCCAAGGAATTCATGAGAACCCTATCTTTTTATGGAGAAAACTGTGGAAGGGATGAAGAGACAGGGGAGAGAGAGCCTTGGTGTATGTTATTTTTCTTCAAGGATTTTTGTATATGACATAATTGATCTCCAACACCTCTATTTATAGGAGAAAACTGTGCCCTATTGGCTGTACCCCTACACTTTTTCATGAGATTGGTGTGCAGCTACAAAGAAAAGTGTGCCGACTTGAAACTTACGATAATTTATCCCGGTTCGCATTGTCTAGGAATATTACAGTTACCGTGCATTAATGTTGGAAAGGAGGGGTAGTTACAACATGATTCTCACCTCTACGAAAGAAAACCTAACTTAGTGTTGCTTTCGATTAATGTTACACCAAAAACAATATATATATATATATAATTAAAGAGATAAAAACAAAGATATAAAAAAATATATAATTTGGGATAATTTTAAAGCTAATTTTTATTCTTTAAAAATAAAAAATACATGAAGATATATTATTTTTATCTTTATTGTCTCTATCGCTTTTATCACAACATAATAAACAATCGCTATCTAAATTGATATCGAAAATAGCTAGTGAACTAACAAATCTCACCTCAATGAAATTTAGGTCATTTTGGTATTGTTTACTGTTTCTATATATTTACTATTTTTGCTTTTCAGTTTTTTAGATATGAAAATAAAAAATATATATTTTTTAGGATTTTTTTATTATAAAAATAAACTAACAATTACAATTATAACTTTCAAGAGAGCTCCCTGTTTGACAACTGGTTGTTAGTTTTTTACATTTTTAAAACAAGAAAAAATGAAAACAGAAATGATGCTAGAAGACAGTTACTTATTCATGATACTTTTTAATTTTCCTCTCTTTAATTTCATAGCTTATTAATTATAAGCAAAATTTTCATTATTCAGTAAGCTTGAGGAGTCATTTGTCAGTAAAGATAATCTTGTTCATAGATATACGAATCTACGTGTATTTTCAACGAAGAGGAGAAATCCTAGATTAATAACATGAATTGTTATTGGCTCTTTATGGTAAAACCCTAGCTAATGCTTTTTAGGACAAAGTCATGGTGGGATTTTGATATGCATATCTATCATCTTCTAATTATTCTTCAGTCCACTTCAATTGATGGGCGTTTTAGTGACTCTAACATCCTAGAAATCCCTAACCTAACACGATCGACATATATATGAATTTTCACTCCATTGATGCATGACAGTTGTTCTGTTCTCTTCTTCTCCCTATCCTGACTACTCTCAGCTGATTTGGTCAAAAGAATATGTTGTCTGACGTTAAGGGAATAATTAGTTGAGTTGTGCATGTCCAGTTAATGTGCATTTCTAACATTTTCTGCTGGATTGGGAGAAATGGATTCGAATCAAGCTGAATTGGTGTCAATCGGAAATCAGCTGACGAAGCTGTAACTTGTGCCCAGAATTTTATTGTGGAATCTGATTCTCCAATAATTGTTGTGGGATGGCTCGACAGTTCTTCTACAAATTAAGCCATGGAAAACATGCTGATGAGTTTTTCACTAGTTCTAATCTCTTTCCTAATTAATCTTCGGTTTGTCCATGTTTTACATGAAGCTAATGGCACTGCTGCTGATGTGTTAGCTAAGCGAGAGGTTGGGAGGGAATCTGACTTTGTTGCTTGGCTATAGAAGGAAATGTAGTTACTGTCTAAGTTTCTTTCCGGTTGTTCTGGTGTGTGCTGTGTACTCTTTCATCTTGTGACTGCTGATTTTTCTGCTGCAACTTGGGCGCCTTTAATATATCCTAGTTTTATTCGAGTTTTAATTCCAAACTTTTATCAATCGTGGCTAATCTTATAAGCATGAATGCCAACGTAAATATTAATTAAGGTTTTCCAAACTATATAATAAGAAATATTTCACGATATATATATATATATATATATCCAAATCAAAATCTCCACTGAAAAAGTGGCCGTGATGCTATTTATGTAGAAACTACCGCGCGCCCGCGCACATACAATTAGTCAATAGATTCATAGAATCACCTTAAATGTCAAAAGAAACCGCCAAAGAGAGAGGGGTGCAAACTGAAATTTACCAACAGAAACAAAACAAAAAACTACCATGCATGTACGAATGATTAACCTTGGTGCTGGCTAGGATCAGCATAAATTGGCAACATTTGACTTTGATGTACCTATGTTAGATCCATGTATGTGAGTATTGCAGTCAAAATTAAGTCACTGGGCATACATGCAAGTTGACGACAGGAATGGAGAAGAAAACAGAAAGGTGGCCAATCCCGCATCACAAAAATCTTATCCTACTTTTTCCTCAGCAGTCATCGTCGTCGTTGGTCTTTCTTTTTCTGCTTGAACATGGGGCGGTGACGACTACAATCTTTCCACCTGTCACCCCCCCCATCTTCCTTTTCTCCCTATAGTCGACTTCAGCTCATCTTCACCATATAAATCTCTCTAATGTCCTCACCGTACGTGTTGTTATCGACTAGTTCAATCAAAGATGTTTTGATCATCAATTCCCATAATTGAAGGTATTTTATCTTTCATGGAAAAAGAAGTTATTCGATCCTAATTTTGGGGCATTGGCATGCATGCACAGGCGCCAGAATATTTATTCTTTCACTTGTTATTTAGAAATATGAAAAGAGACTCAGAAAAAAAAATTGATTTATTTAAGATCTTATAAATATATATGATTCACATAAATCCTCACCATCAAAACAAAACAAAAATAGTTGAATCCAAAAACTAAAACTACCTCGCATAAAATGGAGAAATGCTACTCTTTAATTTATTTATTTTCCTTTTTTTGCACCAAAAAAAAAACGAGATATTCATAATCATATAGTATGAGAGGATAAAACAACGATGCCAAAAAAACATTAAGCATAACTTTCTGTGATCCAAACGAACTGAAAGGCATGCATTAATGGATAGAACGGACTACAAAAGGCCAAATACCATTCCAACATCAACTGGGAGAGGAGCCCAGTTCTATCGAAAGAAAGAATAAAGACAACTAGCTATGATTGGTATCATCTCACGTGTTGTCTCTTGATTTTCCTCCAATATGTGGAGATGGCAGCAAATTCTTGAAATTATCCTTTTTGGGACCCTAATCTTGTCTAGACAGGATTACGTGCTTTCCCTATTTGGGCAGGAAAGCGGAAGCAGATATATCTAGTACAACATCCTCATCATTTGAAGGGCTTAATTTTCTATTAAGGACTTGTTTAATTGACATCAGAGACCATTAAGGAAAAATCTAGTTGAACTTTTTAATTAATTATATGTTTGTGTCAGTCACAGAAATCATACTGAGTAATAATTAGCAACAATCTGCCATGTTCCTTTCGTTATAAACAAATTCTTGATCAACAAGTCTAAAGGATTTTATACAACTGGGATTAAAATGCAGGATTAGAGGAAATCATGCATCTCTAGCTAAAGAATTGCCTTATTGCAGGTTGTGTGCTTCGAAAGAGGAATGGAGAATTTTTCAAGGGAGTTCGGAAAGCATTATTTTGGTATTGATTTTATTATTTTATTCCGCTTCTTTTGACCAAACAAATAAAGATAAGCACATCCTCTCCTTTTTTGACTTCTTTACGTTTGTATGTTATGAGCACTTAGCAAGCTGTTCCAGTGGAGGGACCTTCTCTGATCCCTCTGGAAATCATTCTGTGGCCAGGCCCTAGAAATTCCAAAAAGTTAGTGGTTTTAAAATGTAAATAATGCATGCGAGTATCGATGTTAGGTTACCATTTTTCCATCCCGAGAGGGCCCGCGCGTAGTCTCGAGGGCATGGGCATTTTTTTATAGCTCACTCCAAATATTTTTGAAACAAAAATAGTCAGACGACACTTTGTTCGTTTTTCTCTAAATTTTGACTAATATGGTAGCTATCAAATTGAGTCCGGTGATTTTTTAATTCAGAAATTCAATTTTTAATCTATTTTAATTTAAAATATTTTAGATATTTTAAAAAATTTATTAATAATCTAAAAAACCTAAAAATCTACACAAAAACTCGAAATTAATCCAAAATAAAAATCTTCTCGAGTTTAGATATGATTTTTTAGACAATTTAAAGGTAAAAATCACATAAACGAAACTCCTCTCACCGAATAAAACTTGTTGATACCAAGAAAAATCATTTTGATAGTCAAAATTAAAGTCAATGTTGTCTTTCTACCACAAGAATTTGACAACTCTCTCTCTCTCCTCGCTAAAGCCAAGGATTTAAAATTAGGAAAATAAATTTTTGATCTAAAATTGACTTTGTTTTGAAATTTTAAAAATTGAAAGGATACAATATTTATAAGTTGGAAAGTATAAAGACTACAATGAACATTACTTTCATAGTTGGAAAAAAACCACCTATTTTTTAATGTTTTTTTTACTTTGATCCCTTATCTTTTAATTTCATTTTTTTCTAATAAATTAACTTAAATTGACCTATAATTTGGTTCGATCATACCAAAATAATAATAAAAAATAAAATAAAGGAATGAGAGATTAAAAAAAACATTGTGAACTTCGAACTCACTATGTTTTTTGTGAGGGGATTCATAAAATCCACTATGAGTTACCAACATGTTTTAGAGTTTGTTATAAAATTGTAATTTTAGAAAAAAAATTATCTGGTTCTATTTTATTTTATTTTACAATCAAGATTTTAATTAGAGAGATACGCACAGTATGTAAGTAGTTAAATTAAATTTGAGAGTTACCACCTTACATATCTATTTACAAGCAAGCACTAAATTAAGTAGATAAGAGCTCCAAAGATGACAACGGACGCTGTTTCTGGTTGTCTATAAAGCTTTAAGGGCCTTTGAATGAAAAAATAAGAAAAGAATTAGCTGAAGATTTTCTAATATGAATTCAATTTGCCCCTATTTACAACCAGCAAATCAAACTCTGAGGTTTAATTAATTGATTAAATCATTTCAAATTAATTAGTTTAGAATATATTTGATGGAAGGAAGGGTGGAGAAGAAGAAGAAAAAAAAGTGCGACTTGCTATTTATTCAGCTGTTTAGCTAACGAGAAAAGAGAAAGATGCATGAGAGCCAATCCATATTTAAATTAAAAGGTATTAAAAATAAAAAAAAAAAATGTGAGCTCTTTTCCACGTACTAATTAGGGGTAGTTATTTTCGGTTTGATTCGATTTTTATCAAAAAAAAGTAATCAAACCGAAATTTGTTTAAAAAAAAAAACTGAAACCGGTTCAAACCGAAACCGGTTCAAACCGAAACCAGTTTCGGTTCGGTTCGGTTTTCAGGACAAAAACGGTTCAAACCGGTTTGGCTCGGTTTTTTCCGGTTTTGCTCGGGTTTTTTCCGGGTTTTTTTTGTTTGGGTTCGGTTTTTTTGGTTTTAGATTTATAAAATCAAACCGAACCGGTCGGTTTTTTGTTTTTTTCATGTTTCGGTTTTTTCGGTTATTTTTTTTTCTATTTTTTGGTTTTTTTACTCGCTCCTAGTAGTAATTAATTAGGTTTAATTTTTTATTTTTTTTTAAGTTGGTGACAATCAAGCTGAGTTAAAATATAGGATTTAAAAATTCATTATAATAGTAAATAATTGTTGAACTTGATCCAATTAATCCTAACTTGAACTATTTTGTATAGATTATATAATGATTATCAAAACCAGTCTACTTTTACTTTTAAATTTTTAAAAATATCCCTTTTTTTATGAAATTGTTAGGTTAGTTTTAAAATTAAACTAGCTACTTATAAATTTGGGACCCTGAGCACAAGTTTTTTTAGGTGAAATTGAGCGTTTAGGACTCATCAACATGCTTCATTTGAAACGTTGAAGCCCATGTTTCCCCAAAATTAATTTGTTTCCATTAGAATGTATAAGATTTATAGCTTATTTTGTATTGCATTGATGGTAGCTTAATTTTGAAAGTATTTTTTATTTGAAAATATATTGAAATAATATTTTTTTTTAATTTTATAACATTTATTTTTTATATCAGTATATTAAAATAATATAAAAAACATCAAAAAATTAATTTTAAATAATAAAAAAAATTAAACAAATTATTTTTTTCAAAAACGCTTTTGAAATGCAAAAATAAATTCTTAAAATCTAAAATTATAAATTTAATGTATGAATCAATACATCCAATTGAGTGACTCATATCAAGATTTAATGGGATTCAAATACTGGATGAGAAAACATTATTTGATCATATATTTTCTTAAGAACACTAATTTGCAATATTGAAAAAAAAAAAAAACAAATGATATTCATATACCCGAATGGAAGGCTATCTCAAAAATGGGCTATAAGGCTAGAAAACCAATACCTAGCTCTCTTGTGGGCTCAAAGCGAGGAAATCCTAATGTTTTCGAGTATACCAAATTTTCGAGACCTTGTTTAAGAATTCGGGATAATGATGGGCAACAACCTTTTTTCTTTTGGATTTTTTTAATTTGTTTTTTTATGTAATTTGCATTTTTTTTCATCACGTGCTTCAATTATATATTTAATTTTTTAACTTGTTTTTTATAAATTAATTTCATATTTAATAGTTGATAAATTCATATATATACTTATTATAATTTGTTTTTTTAAAAAAGTATTTTTTTTACTAGTTTTTTATAAGTTAATTTCATATTTAATAGTTGAAAAATTTATATATATATATATATACACACACTTATTATAAAAATTCACAAGTTTCTTTACACTATAACATCTACGTGTTTCTTCAACTGTCCAGTGCCATTCTAATTTTTCATGTTTTTTTTTATTTATCATGAATATTTGAAAATGTGGTTGTAGTTGCTTTTCAAAATATTTTTCACTAAGAAATGTATTCAAATAATAAAAAATTATTTTTAACATTAGTGCATCAAAATGATTTGAAAACACTAAAGAAATATTAATTTGAAATAAGAAAAAATTAATTTTTTTTTAAAAATACTTTTAAAACATGAAAACAAATAGAGCAAGATCTTCTAAAGCAGTCCAACATCTATATTTAATAATTTGATTTTTAAGTACTCCATGTTTGTTTATTTATTATTAGATATCAGTTTACTTTTATTTTTTTCCACGTAACAAGTAGCTATTATTAACTTGGCTACCAAACTCGTGCTCCGTCTTGAGTTGTAATTTTTTTTAAAAAAATACAGAGTATATAGGTTATTTTAATGTGTTTTTTTATATAAAAAAGTTCAAATTATAAATTGAAAAGCCTATGTAAGTATATAATTAAATAAATAGATAGTTATTTATGTAAATAAATGAAAAAAAATCATTAACAATAATCAAAAGAGAAATTAAAAAAATAAAAGATGAATGTAAATCAAGATATTCAATCACACAAAATTATACAGTCACCCGATTTTATTTATTAAACTTGTTTATTTAAGTCGATTAAAGATAAATTCACACCCTAAAAAACTTATAACCTAAAAGATAAAGAAATTGATTGAATAAACTCATGCCCTGAAAAATAATATTATGGAAGGCCCAACACATCAACAATATTATTTAAAAATGAATATTTTTTATTTTAAAAAATAAAGTTCATTTGTATAAAAAAAAATACATATGAATTAAAATAATATCTTGAAAAATAAAGCACAAACAAAACAATTCTAAAAAAAACTTATAATAAAAACTAGCATGCCATACTCGTGACCTAAATAAACCCACAGAAAAAAAATTTGAAGATAATCACAAAACTAATATTTTGTTTTTAAAAAATAAAGCAGAACGATCAGATTGCACAGAATCGAATCCCTGACAAATCAAATGTCGAAAGATGAAACAAAAAAAAATCAATTACACAAAAAGATATAGAAAAAATTCAGGTGAAAAAAATATTAATTAGAGAGCAAATTAAAATTTTTAATTGGAGGCTTAAATTGAATTTTAAAAAAAAAATTTAACAACAGAAAAAACAAATCAAAAGAATGAGAGTTAAACTGGAAAAAATAAAACCAAAAAAACTTTGATTGAAAAATAAAATTGAGAGCCAAAAAAACTTCAAAAAAAGGGCCAAGAAAAAAAATAAGGACCAAAATGAAAAAAAACATATGAGAAATTGTAATTGAAGGACTAAATTGAAAAAAAAAACTTGTATAAAAGGAATAAGATTGAAATAAAAAATTAAAAGAATGATGACTGAAATTTTTTTAAAAAAATGAGAAATTGTAATTGAAGGACTAAATTGACAAAAAAATTCTATAAAAGGAATAAGAATGAAATAAGAAATTAAAAGAATAAGGACTGAAACTATAAAAGGAACAAGAATGAAATAAGAAATTGAAAGAACGAGCAATGAAAAAAAAAGCAATTGTAATTAAAGGACTAAATTGAAAAACAAAAAAAACTTATATAAAATGAATAAAAACAAAATAAGAAATTAAAAGAATGAAGAATAAAATTGACAAACAAAAAACAAAGAGGATAATGATATACTTTATCTGTCATGAGAGAGAGAAAAAGGAAAAAATAACAAAGGACTTGTGACAATCCGACCACCATAAGTCGTCACACGCCACTTTGTATGGAAAATGACACGATTGTGCATCTAGGGAGACGATGAAAGGCTGAATTTTGCTACCTAGTGGCATCTCCCACACCGCCTGAATGACACGGACGTCACCCCACTCACTAGCGCGTGTTGAACACGTGTCAGCAGCTTTTCTGATTTAAAAATTCAAAAGTAAATGTGAAAATACCAAAGTATCCCCCATGACCTTGTTAATTACAAAATATTGTGTGAAAGTACAAAAATATCCCCAAAGACAAAGCTTATTTTTTAATATCTTTTCTAAGGTTAAATGCGTGTTTTTACTATACATAGGTAATTGAAAAACT
>Ga0307515_10016504_pt1 | contig 13510 bp, 9 predicted proteins | sample 17_EM_MG_FD_194513 | JGI IMG/M metagenome (GOLD analysis project Ga0307515, IMG submission 194513) | Populus trichocarpa ectomycorrhiza microbial communities from riparian zone in the Pacific Northwest, United States - 17_EM | ecosystem: Host-associated > Plants > Roots > Unclassified | place...
TCATGATTACATATTAACAATCGTATGTATTGTTCTATTCAAATGGAGAAGCATATGACAAATCCCAGAAGACAAATCATTGTTCAGACATGTAAGTTCTAATTGTCAATTCAATCATTCCGTAACAAATCCTCCTGTGACAATTAGGAGTTCACTCATTCTATATCACTATGATCTATCTCATCATATTCCCATGGTTCTTGATTCTTTTCTGAAGTTGATTTACAACCACATTTAGTTTCCTTGTAATAAGTCTGTCTAGACTCCTCTCTAATCCATTTCTCGAAGATGAGGTATACCTTAGTTTTATACAGTAGCTGAAGGTAGGTGATCTTGTGCTGATTCTGAGAGTAATGTTGTTGCCAAGTCTTGACATTAATAGTCGCATCTCTAAAGTAGGTGATATCCTTGATTGCTGATTGTAGATCCCTAGCGTGAAATTGGCAAACTTGAACCCAAGCTATCTGTTCGAAGTTATGTGCAGTTTCGAAGTTCATTTCTCCATTTCCATACTTAATCCAAGCTTCAGACGGAAGTCCGACAATAATTCTCTGATTCGTTCTATAAATCTCTCCTTTGAACTGGTTGATGAGCATAGATAATCTGATGGGTATTTTAATGTCATCGTATGTTACAGATTCAGGGATTGTCGGGAGTATATGGGGGTGGGTAATACCAGACTCTGATATGGGTACCATCTTGATCGTTGATAAAGTCAGCTGTAAGGTGTGGAACAGATGATCCCAGTCGGTAGTGGACATGCCTCTGCTCATGGTGGGCATGAATATGGAGAATATGCATATCCAATGGTTCAATTCTAACATCGGCATTAAAAGGGGGAGAATTTCCTCCAGCTCCTTGGGTATTTCTCTCTTCTCCGTTGATTTCGATCTCTTCCTGGTCTCTATTACCATTTCCCTCAATATTAGGGCTACCTTGGTTACTGGTCCCGTCAGTAAACGAGAGTCCAATTCCTCCGGGCTGATGGTGTTGGGGTGATCCAGATGTAATCGTAGGTGATGCTGGTAGTATTTGAATTGGTATTTCCACCATGGTTGAAGAGGTAGGGGATTGGAACTCAGATCTCCCAATGGTAATGGGCATTCTAATTCCACGAACTTCATGGTACACTCTGACTGACTCATCGGTGTGGATGGAGGAGTTATCATCTGTGGGGTCCTCAAAGTTTCTGGCTGTTGAATCGTTTGGGATCGCCTCAAGGGAGTACTCCATGTTGTCTGCATGAATTCTAGAAAAGTCGTTTGATCTAGGTGGTCTTACTAATATAGAAGTACCAGCTGTACTCCTAGTGTTATCGCGACTACTGTTTGGAGTTAGTTCTGCCGTATTGGATTTATTATGATTTTCGTTTGGGGATGATGGCAGGTAGTCAATAAAGCAAGGGTTTATATAGATTGCCAGCAACAAAGGTGAGTCATCATCGAATGATGTTTGGTAAAAGTGATTTGTCATGAAGAACATATCGACAAATGGTAATTTGTCATAAAGACATTGTGACAAACGATAATTTGTCAAAGTTGATAGACGTCAGCACTAAGACGTCATAATTGAAGGGTGACAGCTGTCGGTTGTCCGAAGCGCAATACAGAAGTATGAGTCATCACTGAAGACATAATGCTATAAAAGCAGACGTAATTTCAGTGGATAATTTCTCAGAAATTCGTCATCAGTCGAATAATCGTAAGTAAATCAATATTCAACAAGTTTAATATTAATTCTATTTCAGGCTCATTGCCATGCCAGTCGCGAATGCTCCCTTCTCCCAGTACATTCCTCGTCCAATGTCAAGTGTGACAAAAGCTGAACACAAAAGACGACTTGGGAGTATTGTTCCTTTCGAAACTTTGCCCAAAAGCATGGGCGAAATGAAGGCCCTATCCTTCGAAGAGCAACTCAAAGTGGCCAAAGTATTCTTTATTTTAGTCAAACTATTCGAGTATGAACAGGATGATTTTATTCAAGAAATTCTTGTAGAGTATGAGTGGCCGTTGAGCGATTTATGGTATTATACATGTAACGAGTGTGGATTTCCGAATGAATTTTGTGGAAATTCTTAATATTCATGTAATAATACCTTTGATTATTTATTGATTTAACCGGTTATTTCGGAATTTTAAACAATTTATTTAAGGTATTTTAATTTCTTAATTTTCCGAAGATTTCTTACTTATTTTAATTTTCAAGTTAAAATTTCAGAAAATTTGTACATTATTCGGAAGAATACAAATATGTTTTTATTACATTTTATATCTATTCTATTTATTCTTTGAATTCCAAAGGAATTGTGGCGCAGCCACGCTTCTCTAAAAAATTCTTCAGAAAAAGGAATAGAAACCTGAAATGAAACGACACACCTTAGTAGTATGCAATAGAAGCCATACTACTTAAGAGAAATTCCCCTGGAATTTCTAGGTGCTCGCTCAGAGCATGTTCCACCGGTGTCTGTTGTCCACGGTGGGTTGGCTTGTCTCGCCGTCCGGTGCTATGGGGTACATCCACCGGTTGTTGTAGATGTTGGTCATTTCGCTACCAACCTCTGTTTGCGTCCTCCTGTGCCATATCCTCTGGGCTTTGGCATCGAGCCTCTCATCCCTAAGGAGAGAGTACCAGATGGGGCGGGCACTCCTTATGTTGTACTGTGTCCTTGAGGGGTATGACACGTACCCGGGTGTTGGAGTGTACGGTTCTCCTACTGGTCGGTAGTTGCGTACTTGAGGGGGGCACTGATAGGGAAGTGGTGACCTTGAACGTTGTTGGCGGGGTTGACGGCGTGGTGGTGGGATGTGGATGTCAGGGGTCCTTCTTCTCCTCACGTGTACGGCAGGGCCCCGTGGAAGGTGTCGTGGTGGTTCAGGAACCGGGGGTAGGGGTGGGGGCAGCCCTTGAAGTCGTCTTGATCTCCTAAGGGGTTGTGGTGGTGGTGCTACTGGTGGTGCCGGTGGTGCCGGTGGTGGTACCGGTGCAGGAGCGGGTGGCTCGACTACACGGCGGGTGCGCTCCAGGATGCGCTGGGACCTCCTGGCCTCTGGTCGTCTACCCATAGGGTCATTGACGAGGTTGTTGTAGTCGACATTGCGTGCTGGGGTGCGGATGGCGGGCATGTTTAGGTGGTGCGAAGGTCAAAGTTTTACTGTCTTAGTTTACCACATGCCGCTTCTCAGGTATTTTGCTAAAATTCTTAAGGAATTCCAATAAAAGTTGTACATTGTTATTAAAGAAATACAAAATGAAAAACGAAATTTACAAATTTTTAGCAAATTTTGGCTACTGTATCGCACCAGTAGTTAGAAGGCATACTACAAAATTGACATATCTTTGGCGATAGTTTAGCATAGTCTTCTAGAAACTGTCTTTGCCAAACTGTAAGTGAGCCGTATCCTTTGAAATAACAAAGATAGTAAATGACACGAAAAATGTCCTCAGGCAAATATTCTCCAAAAAGAATCCATCTTTCCTCCATTGTCTTAGGGGCTCCATGCATGAGCATACTAACCTCAGCAAACTTCTTGTGATGCTGGGCTGTTTCATGGCGATTAATAGCCTCTTCAAATGGTACAAAAACGATTTTAGCTGGTTCTTGTACGAGGGGTAAGGGAGCTGGTGCAATAGAAGTTGGTGTAGATGAAGCAGAAATGGTTGGAGCAGGTGTGGTGGTGACCGGGGTGATTGGAGCAGCAGCAACTGGGACAGGGGTGGTTAAAAACTCACTAGCGGAGCTTTCAGAGGTCATACCAATGGCTGAGGACTGTCGAACAGTCGTCTCCTGGTGGGTGGGAATAGCATTCCACATGTCGAAGAATGTAGAATCGTCGGGAGTGGGGGTTTTAGTTGTAGAGAAGTACTCTTCCAGTGAAAAGTCGAAATCGGCTGGGAGATTGAGGATGTTGTTGGCAATGAAATCGAATGAAGACATGTTGGTAGTAGTGACGACTGGTTTAGTGGTTACTGTTAGAGAAATCATTGATTCACGGCTTGTTTTTAAAGGCTTAGGGGCAAACAATTTCCGAATAACTGCCGTCAGGCCATTGTTCCGATGAATACTGATTCTAATTGTCCTCATTGATAGGCGATTTCAGTTGACACGCGAACGTGTCAAGTTCGATTGACAGATCATGTCAGTCAAGATTAGGATTTATTCACCGATTTGAATAATCTCCTGTGCGTATCTTCTTAATATTCTTATGATCTCATAACTGATTGAAATCCCGAGATCGGAGTATATTCCGATTAGTCATTGATTTTACGAAACTTTTCGCCAGTAGAAATATCTTCAATTACAAGAAGTATTCTGATGCAGAAGCTATACAAGTGGATTGTACTCGAATCTAAGATAGATAGGTTCGTTCCACTCTTCTCTGCCACACATGTCTCCGACAGAATAGATGCCGCAGAAAGTACAAATGGGGAAATACTCCTTAGCATATCCCTCGATTGCCTTGTACCAATTCCTATGCCATGCTTCCATCTTCTCTTCTTCGAATCTCCTCATTAAGACAAGGAGTAAGAGCTGATCCTTGATCTTTAAGAGGCTTCCGCTCAAGGTGAATACCGTGTCAAGGTGTTTCTTGTGTTCCTCATAGAACTTTCTTTGCTGATGGACATGTAAGTCCTGTAAGATAAGGTAGATGGTCTTGAAACGGACGTCATTCTGTAGTAAAGGTGATGAGGTAACCCAAACACAGTGTGAACTCTGGTTTAGAAAGTACCTGTTGCCAGTCACAGTGTTGGATGGTGTTATCGTCTGTAGACATATCGTTGTGTGATTTATGATGATTTGTTTTAATAAATTTTCGGCAGGTAGGTCCTATATACCTGTATGATTGTATTAATGACATTTGAAGGGTGTCACTTGTCGTATATGATTGTCATAGTGTTTTGTCATGGTAAGATGGCTGACAGCCGTAAACTATCAAATCCTGATAGGAAGAAGGATGTCATCGCGATGATGTAATCCTTCATTCCCAAAACGATGTAATTCGGTTTACATGAAGGATAATATGCTTTACATAATCGTTTAGCTGTGTTAAACGGCTGTTGACTATTGAGTCCTTGACAAAGAGGGGTGTGTCAGAATTATTGAATGATCATAATTTTCTTATAAAATGAATCGCAGTTTTCGCAATTTTCGAACAATCAACAGTACTCATTCACATTCTACTTCAAATGGCCTCTCCATCTACTCCTCATTATACTTCCTCCAACTGGACCAGTGAGCAAGCGGTCATTTCCGCTCAGCTCTCCTCCTCTACTCAGTCCTATTTCCCTGTCAGTGGTCACAAGGATGGTTTAGGAGATATTATGGAGCATATCAGCTGCTCGGCTAACAGGGTGATGTGGAATCATCCTCATGTTCAGTTCGCTCTCGAGTGCATCGAGAAATACCCTTTTCCTACGGGTTATGAGGACTATTGTGCGAAGTTTAGGTTTAGGGAGTGGGATATGGTCTGTGAGGCCATGCTGGTCGCTTGCAGGCTTCAACTCCTGGAGCCTAATGCGTTCCAGCGCTTCCTCCTGGGGCTCTATATCTATGAGCACAGGCCAGTTTGCTGTTGTGCTTGTGGTCTCACTCCAGGTTATTGGTGTGGTGAGTACGCGATTTTGTTATTTTTCTTTTACTTGATATTAATAATTATTTCAGAAGGTTCGGTTGGCAATTTGCCTTCCGATGATGATTGGACCGATGGAGATGTTGAAAATGAAGAAGAAATGGGGTCCTTTCTCAATGGCAGCTCCTATGAGCTCGAGTCTTCGGAATGGTAATTAAAAGGAAAGATTTAAAATATGGACTGGTTTCTTATGTATTTTCGATTTTTCAATCTTCTCTATGCCCATCTCCTCCTGTAGATCTTTGCTTTTTATTCCTCCATTCTCGTAGAAGTTCTTGTGCGTTTCGCAAATTCCTTTCTGGTATCCATTCTTCTGTAACTCCATATCCTTTCCAGTTACATTGGTATTCTTTGTAGTTTCTTCCTCGTTTCTTAGTTCTCCTTTCTTTTACAATCTCTAAAATTTCAAATTCTTCTGTTACTTTCTGTTTTTGTCGCAATGGTTCCAATTTATTTCTTTCTCCAAACTCTTTTGGTGAATTAGTATATTTTTCCAGGTGAGCTATTGATATCACTGGATGAATATCATATTCGTGTGGAATTCTTAATTGGTAAGTGATATCCGATAATTTGTCTATTACTTCAAAGGGTCCTTCAAATCTTCTGGTAAGTTTCTTTCCTTTTCCTTGAGTCACGTCTGGTAATTGTAATGAATGTACATTAATCATTACTTGATCACCAATTTGGAATGATATAGGATAATGCGCTTGGTTGTAGTTATTCTCAAATACAGCCTGTGCTCTTCTTAAGGCATCCTTGGCTGCGGTTCGCATACCATCAAATTCATTTATGAATTCCTTGGACTCGGGTTTCATTATGTCGTCCAATGAAGGTCTGTGAATACTTTGATTGTCAGAGTCCATAATATAACTAATAGGTTCTTTAGGTTTAAAACCATATAATAATTGAGATGGTGAATAGCCTGTTGCCGAGTGTGGGGTATTGTTATATGTGAAAGAAATCTTTGGTAATAACTCAGACCAATTATTTCTATCGAAGTTAGTGTATGCTCTTAAAGCTATTTCAACAGTTTGATTTAATATTTCAGTTTGTCCGTCGGCTTGTGGATGGTAAGCAGTTGTTAATGCTCTTCGTGTTCCCATGTATTGACAAACTTCTTTCCAAAAATCATTTCTCCATCTTGAATCTCTATCCGAAATGATCTGAATAGGTAATCCTACATGACATACTATGTTATCAAAGAATAATTTCGCTGCGTCTTTCTCTGAAAGTTTAGTAGTACATGGTATGAAGAAGGCATATTTAGTGAGTTTACATATGAGAACATATATAGCATCATATCCATTGCTTTCTGGAAGGTCAGTTATTAAATCCATAGTAACAACTTCAAACGGTTGATTTGGAATTGGTATAGCTTGAAGTACTCCATAAGGAGCATGTCGTTTATGTTTAATCTGTTGACATATAGGGCATGAAAATACAAATTTCTTGATGTCCTGTGACATTTTAGGCCAATAGAACATTTGTGATATTCGCTTATAAGTCTTCTCATATCCTGAATGAGCGGTTCCAGTTATTCCATCATGTACTTCCTTTAATATTTCAAGTATTAAAGATTTAGGTACGCATACTCTAGAATATCCTGTCCAATTGTTGAACATGATAACTCCGTCTTCTCTAAGGGAGTATTGAGAGTATTTAGTACTTGGTGTTCCAATTGCTTTTAGTACTTCAGAGAAGTGTTTATCCTTCTCATAGGCTTTAATCCATTTAATGAGGTCATCTGAATTAAAGTGCAAGTGAGTTTCTACTCTGTTCGAAGTATCGTACTTGATAGGATAATCATATCCTTGAACATGAGTGGAAATCTTATTATCCATTTCCCATAGAGCTATTTTATAGGCCATTGATTCTACTTTGTGTCGATATTTTTCATAAAAGTCAAGATTCTGACTAGAATTTAACTCAATCAATGGGTCATTTGAAAATTCTGGTGAATCATAGAAAGGTATTCTTCTGTGTAATCTTGAAATAGGGTCTACGTTAGAATGTACTCTTCCTGCTCTATGTATAATCTTGAGTTTTGGAAATGCGCTAAAGGTTGTTCCATAATTCTGTAATCTCTTGTTGATACTTTGATAGGTCTTACTCCAAGTTAATGCACTGTGATCAGTGATTGCCATAATTTCTTCTCCTTCCAAAACTGGAGAGAATTTAATTAATGCCTCTCTTAGAGCAAGTGCTTCCTTTTCGGTTGCTGAATAATTCTTTTCTGATTGTTTAAATAGTTTAGACCAGTATGAAACTACTCTTTCTACCCAGACTTGAGTTTCTTCAAAGTTCTTATCCCAAGTTAGTTCTTGAGGTATGTGCGATTCTTCTTCCTTTATTTTAGATACTAATGAAGGAATAGATAGTCCATTTTGGTGACAGTCTTTAAGTCTGTGGTAAAGTTTTGTTCCTTTAAGATCTTTAATCTTGATAGGTTGTATTTGTTGTAAAACGGCTCCAATGCCATGATCACTAGCATCCGTATATAACCTATATCCAAGTCCTGGTATTGGGTATCCCAAGACTGGCACTGATGAAAGAGCTTCTTTGCATAAGTCAAATGCTCTTTGGTGAATAGTATCCCATTTCCATGTCATGTCTTTCCTTAATAATGCGTAGAGGTGTTTAGTTATCCAGGAATAGAAAGGTATGTAATTTGAAAAGTAGTTGACCATTCCTAGGAAACTTTGTAATTCTGATACTTTCTTAGGTGGTACTAATGCTAAAATGGCATCTACTTTTTCCTTATGTGTTGACATTCCTAATCTTGATACTCTTTGTCCTAGAAGTATTAATGACTGATAACCAATATGACATTTAGGAGGGGAAAGTGTGAGGTTAGCTTTAATAATCGCTTTGAGTACTCTATCTAAATGAACTAAATGGTCTTCAAAGGTTTTTGAGTACACTACTATATCGTCTATATATACTAAAACAAATAACCATAACATGGTGGATAGTATCTTGTTCATAATCCTTTGGAATACTTGTGGTCCGTTTCTCAATCCAAAAGGTAATCTCTTGAATTGTAATAAGCCTCTGTGACATCTGAAAGCGGTTAGTGGTTTGTGTTCCTCTTTGACTTCAACTTGTTGGAATCCCGATAGGGCATCAAAAGTTGACAACCATTGTGATCCCATCAGTGCTTGTAAGATGTCAGTTTGTTTAGGTAGAGGATATTCATCCGGTTGGGATACTGCATTGATTCTCCTGTAATCTATGCAGACTCTCGGTTTACCATTTCTGTAAACAACTATGACTGGTGCTCCCCATGGACTGTCAGAAGCTTCTATTACTTCTTGAGAGTACCATTTATCCAGTTGTTTATCTATTGCTTCCCTTTTCTCCGGTGATGCTGAGTAGGGTGGTAGAGATACTGGTGAAGCATCAGGTTCCAGTTTGATTTCATAATTGATTCCTTCATATTTGCCGATTCTTCCATCTAAAGAAAAAGCCTGATGGTTAATAGTTAGTATTTTACTCAACTTAGCTTTCTGTTCTCTAGTTAGTTTTGGATTTATGTCCAAAGCTGAAATCAGTTGTTCTTTGGGAATATCCTCAAATTCTGGTGGTTCTGCTGTTTTTGGTCCAGGTGGTGACTCCGGTTGATTTTCTGCGTATTCTCTTTCTTCCTTTGTTTGATCATTTCCTGTTTTCTTAAAGGATCTCATTACTGCTTTAGTGAAGTTAGTGAAAGCCATAATTTGCTTATTCATTTCCTCATTAGGATTATTGTCCAAGACATCCATTTCTAAAGCTTTTCCTAAAATCTCATCCTGATTAATAGTGATAGGACAGTCCATAGGATTGTATGCCATAACAGTTCCCTTTACTTGGTTTACCATGGCATCCATTATTTGTAATGGGGTTAGTCTTTGTTCTTTAAAATCTCTTACCTCTAAGTACATATCACTATTGGATTTGTTTCCCTTGATCCTATAGTTTATGGATTTTGATGAAAATGGTTGAATGACCTCCTTATTCGTGGAGATGAAAGTTGGTTTATCTTCATGCTTTTGAAGTTCCTGTCTTATTTTGTTTCTAACCTTATGTTTACCTTTCTTTACTTTCACTAGGAAAGTTTTTACTTCTTCCGGTATATGAGAACTTGATGTTGAGTTTTCTAATTTCATAGTCCTTCCTGTATCTGCAAATTTTAGTGTGGATCCTCCTTTATCTCTTATTATTGAAAGAGAATATTGGTCAGCAAAGTCATTTCCAAGAATTAATGGCGTGGTCATTCCATTAACAACATAAGCTTCCACATTGGCTTGAATCGGTCCTTGGTCAGTAGAGAATATTAAAGGTAGATCTACATATCCTGATATTGTAATTTTTGCAGTCACTTGTGATAACTTAACCTGTTTTCCTTGGTGTTTCTTTGGTGGGTTTGGCATCTTTTCTAATGTCTGTGGTGAGACAAGAGTTATGTCCGATCCTGAATCTATTATAATTTTAGTGGTAGGCCCATCAATCTCTCCTAAGTTGACTAATGCTGTTGTTGGCGTAGTTCCAATGAAACTACATCCAGGTGGTCTTTCCATAATCTTTGGTAATATTATTAGTTTATCCTGTTTAAGGTTAGTAGTATTAGTTTTGAAACTTTGTTTGATATTTGATTGAGTATCGCAAATATTAGTTTGAGCCTGATTTTGAGATGAATTCTGGTTCTTGAGTGTTTTATTGTTTTCTGTATTTATCTGTGAACAGTTAGTATCATACTTGCTTACTGTATCTCCTTCAGGTGGTTTAGAGTCTGTCATCACTCCAGCAAGCGAAGAGGATGCAGTATAATCTCTTTCTGTTGGAGATTCATCTAAAAATCCTCTGATGTACTTGAATCCGAATCTTGTTCTTCATCTGATACTTCAGATGATGAGTTGCTATCATTTTCTATAAGTTCAGCTTCTTCATAGTTTGCTATTGCATCCCAAGATTCATCATCCAGATTGATGAATTTGGTTTGTGCTTTCCTGAACTTTCTTCTGAAACCTTTGAATCGCTTTACAAAAGGTTTACTTTTGTTGCCCTGTGATTTAAGTTTCTTCTGATAGTCAGAATAAGGACAATCGTAGTCCCAATGTTTCTTGCTGTTGCAATGTCTGCAAGGTCTTCCTCCTTTTTGTTCAGGAGTTTGTCCTTTTGAAACTACGTGATCTGCTGGTGAGTGTTTAGTTTTATTAATGTTACCTATATTAGGTTTTTGTCCTATGGCATTAACTTCTGCTTGTGTTTCCTCAGTTTCGGCTTCATGTGTTTTGGCTCTGTATTTGGAACTTTTGGTAATTGCTCTTTCCAAATCCTTAATCCTCCTGATTATGTGACTATTGTCGGTGCTAGAAGCTTCGATAAGTTGAGTATTGAAGTATTCCATTTCATCTGCTAATTCTTCAACCGTTGTCATATTAGCAGTATTGAGAATGGTGTTCCAATTGGTAGGAACTCCTTTCATGACTTCAATGATTAACTCAAGTGGAGTCCAATTTCCAATTGTGTTGAGAAGCTTAACTTTCCTGTAAAGATAATCAGTAGGTCTCTCAGATTGATAACCTGATTGACGGAATTTGGCCATCATTGCTCTTGATTTCTGAGTGTTGTACCAGTGTCGGTTAAGGAAGTGTGTTGCTAATGCTGTCCTCAAAGTATCCCAGTTCTGTTGAATTTGTGCCTTTGATGCCACCGATAGGAATAAGAACCAATTTTGGGCTCTATTTGTAAATTTAGTAGGTGCAAGTAGTCCGATTTGCTCATGACAGTATTGGCTTCTGTTGGCAATTTGGTTAACTTGCTCAATCCAATCCAGGAGTGCATCTTCATCTCCGTCCCATGTAGGGATTTCATCAGATTTGAGCTTAGGGTCAAAATGATAAGGTGTTAAATGAAATGCTCTAGCCATATGAGGTGGTAAATTAGGTGGTATTCTATGTGGTCCTCCTGGTCCTCCTCCTCCTGGCGGTCCTCCTCCTCCTGGTTCTCCTGGTCCTCCTGGTGGTCGTCTTCCATTAGGGAATCCTCCAAAGAATCCTCCTCCAAAAGGTCCTCCTCTTGGTGGTCCGCCTCCCGGTGGTCCTCCTCCAGGTGGTCCTCCTCCTCCAGGGTATCTCCTCCTTGGTGGTGAGTGGTTATCGTCATCCGATGATGATGAACTACTTGAAGATGAAGATGATGGATCTCTCCTCTGTTGGTTAGTATTTGTTGACCTTTGGTGAGTGGTGTTGCCAGTGGTTCTTTCTCTTCCTCTTGTTTCTGGGGTTGGCGTATTAACTCTTGAAGGTACTTTGAAGTATTTGGAGTTTGCTGAAAGATCAGATGTTGAACCTATCTCTTGACTGTCTCTAGGTGGTGAAGAGGTGTGAGGTGGTAAATCTCTTACAAACGTGTTGTACGTAGGATTCTGAGTTTGAGTTGTATTACCATATATAGTTTCCTTTAAGGATCCTATATTCAAATGGGCTGTTGCTGCTGAAACATTTCTATTTAGAGGTGGTTGATGTATTTCAGCGTGTCGCCTCTTCATTTTCCTTATTGGTATTTCCTCACTAAACATAGTGGTAAAATGTTTAGGATCATAAGATTGTTCATGACTCCTCTCAGGAATAGTTTCTGGAATATAAATGTTAGAAGGTCTATGTTTGGATTTCCTTCTTTCTCCAAATCCTATGTGAGTTGCTAACTCTTTCCTATGTTGTCTAGGAATCTGAGATAATAATTCGGCTAACTCAGTGAATTCTTGAGATTTGTAGTGAGGTATGTTATCTCTATCAAATGTCAATTGGTTTAGTGACTGATTTATATTTGATGATGTTGTTTGAGTTGTGGGTTGTTCATCCTTCCAAAGATCTCCTCTTAGTCTGTAAAGAATATCTGGATCTTCAAGTAATGCTTGATTAGTTCGGTTGTCTCCTACATTTAATAAGTCATAAATGAGTAATTCTGCTTCAGCTCTATACATTAATGAAGCCTTTAATGCATCTTCCTCATTCATTCCATATCTGTTAGTGTGTGAGGGAATATCCCATCTGGGTCTTGGAGCGGTAGTTGTATACCTATGTATTGTTGCATGATCATTTATGGTTTCTATGAAGGTTTCATGTCTGCCATAGTTAATAAAGTATCGTACTTTAAAATTTCCTAATGAATCCACTCCTCTGACTCTATCTAGATGTAGTGCTCCATCTAGTGCATCATGTATATCCAAAGGTATGTTGGACCATTCCGATGGATTAGGATATATTCTAGGTATCTTACTTCCTTTTCTCCAAGTTTGGAAAGCTGATACTAGTTTCTTCTTTAAATCTTTAACCATTATTTTATCAGGGTTAGTAGATAGATCGCATAACCTAAATGGTGCTAAAATGTGGTTGTCTGGCCATTTATCATCAACATGGTCAAAACTTTGGTAAGTGTTTAGTTCATCTCTTAGAACAGGAATGTTGTAATAACTTCTAGAGCTAGAATTATAAAATCGATTATTAGTGTTAGTAGTATTTTGTTGATTTCCTGTTTGTACTGGTGAAGGTCCTCTGGGTGTTGGAACAGGTGAATTATGATGAGATGAGTGTCTGGTTAGTGACACTAAACTCGCAGTAGGTAATATAGGTGAAGGTTGTCGGGTTTGTTGTTGACTAGTTGAAGGTAATTGACTTGGTTGATTACTAGTTGAAGGTTGTTGAGCTTGCTGAAGAGCTCTTGATCCTCTGGTTGTGTTGGACATATTATAGGCAATTTCCCAGTGAGGCCCCCAATTGTTACGTGTCTAGTATTTCTCTAACTTAAGTAAGTAGCCTTATGGGTAACTATCCAGTGGGCTCGTTGAATGCAGGGTTCCTACTAAGTTACTCCAGTACGCCCAATGTGGGTAATCTGTATAT
>Ga0307515_10016505_pt1 | contig 13510 bp, 3 predicted proteins | sample 17_EM_MG_FD_194513 | JGI IMG/M metagenome (GOLD analysis project Ga0307515, IMG submission 194513) | Populus trichocarpa ectomycorrhiza microbial communities from riparian zone in the Pacific Northwest, United States - 17_EM | ecosystem: Host-associated > Plants > Roots > Unclassified | place...
ACGTGCAGGCGTGCAGACGTGTAGATGTGCAGACCTGCAGACCTGCAGACGCTCGTACGGGCGATCAATTGCAGAGACGTTTGTAGAGACGATTGTATGGGCAATTGTTTGGACGTTCGTACGGGTGTTTGTATGGGCGTTCGTGTGGGCAATTAATCGATCGATCGATTGATTGTATGGGCGTTTGTACTGGTGTTCGTGCAGACGATTGTAATCTTCCTAGTATATAGAACTTATATTTGGGCTTGTTTTTAAAGGCCTTATAAACCGCTTTGTATAGGCGTTCGTGTAGGCGTTTGTGCAGGCGTTCGTGCAGGCGTTCGTGCAGGCGTTCGTGTAGGCGTTCGTGTAGGCGTTCGTACAGACGTTTGTAGAGACATTTGTAGAGGCATTAGGGGCACAATTAGGCTCTATTGCGGATGGATTCTGTAGAGCAAGAGAAGGGCTTTTAAATAGAGGTATTAGCGAGTTAAGTGGTGGTGTATTAGGGGGTGATATACCGCGTTAAAGGCGATACAACTGTCGTCTACTAGGCAGGTGGTCTGCCTTTACAAATCGCGCCCATAATCTCTCAGACCGTGCGTACAGGTCGGCGCGACCACGCTAAAATGTCGGCCCGATAGGCGAAACCCCCGCCTACCACACCAAACCCCACCCTGCCTCTCTCAATTTGACCTTACCTTCTACCTTATCTTTTCTTATATATATCTCTTAAAAATATTATAAAAATATTTTTTAATATAATAATTATTACCTTAAAGAGCTATATAAGCTATTTATAGCCTATTTTATAGTAATTTTAATAGTTTAAGCTATTTGTAAAGCCTATTTAAAATTGTTGGTTACACAAGGTAATATCACGTAGCTACGGTTCGTAGAGAGTATGATGATTGTTCTTCTTGTATGATTCTTAAGGGAGAGCGAGGAGCTTAAGGCTCCTCGCCACGCTAGTGCCGCGGCGACACGTGACGGCAACTTGCCGCACGTAACGGCAACTTGCCACACGTGATGGCAATATACCTTATATGGTAACCACTTACCTTTATTCCTAACACTAGCAACTCTTTTTTTATAGTTGCCATCTATATATATATACCGCTTAACTAGCAGAACAAAAATTAATCCTCCTTACTTACTATTGCTATTATAACATAAGTCTTGTTAGCGACTTAGTCAATTAAGGCACGAGCACGGCAAGAGGGACGCGCAAGCCTGTACGATTGGTAGTCTATAAACGAGGATCTAAAGCTAGAGAAAGGAAAGGAGAAGAAGAGCAGCGCTGGTTGAAGTAGGGTTCTTTTATGCGGTCCTTTAGTCACGTGACTATGAAGTTCTGCTAAGTTCTGCCAACTAAGTTCTGCCAAGTTCTGCCAGTGCCGTAACATTACCCCCCCCTCCGTAAAAGCTTGCCCTTAGGCTTTATAGTCCGTATTATACTTATAGGGCGTTCTTATCTTTATGTTCTTCTGGTAGCTTATTATCTTCGCTATACCAGCACTCCATTTACTTGTCTAGGTACTTTAGGGGTCCTGGTTTATTAGGGTAGCGGTTATAGAATTCTTAAAGCTTATAGGGACTGCCAATAAAGTTCTATATAGGGTACTAGGTAGGATCTGGGTTATAGCCTTTTTAACTAATGTGGTACTTTAGCGTTTTCCTTACTAGTTTATAGGCTAGTACTTCTTTAATTTCCTATTCGTTGTCGCCATTGACTTAAATCGGTAGGGGAGGTTTTTTTTTTTGTCTAGGTAATAGGTCGTTTATAGCTTTCCGTAGCTTATTTGGCGAGAAAACGGGGTAAACCTTAATTAAATCCGGGAGCTTTACTTTATACGAGTTACCTATCTTCTTAAGGACCTTATACGGTCCCGCTATCTGATAGTCTAGCTTACGGCTAGGCCGTTCCGTCTTCTAGTTCTTTATTATAACCTAGACCATATTGCCTACGGTAAAGTCGGGTTCGCGCCTATGCTTATTTGCCTGCTGTTCTATTAATTTCTAGGCCTTTTCTAGATTTGTATGGGCTACCGTCTAGGCTTCTTCTAAGCGCTTGGCGTACTGCTGGGCTTCCTTATAAGATAGTTTCTCGCGTACGGTCCGTGGTCCTTCTAGTTTATCCTAGTTAAAGCTTATTTAGGGTAAATACTCTATTTCTAGTTGGATAGGTGCAAATCCCGTAAAGTTATGGGGTAGGGTCGCCTGGGCGTAGTCTATTAGGGGTAGCAGTTCGCCTTAGTTGTTCTAAAAGTAGTTAATAAAAGGCCGGAGTCTCTAATCTAAATATTAATTTATAATCTCCGTCTAGCCGTCTATTTGGGGGTAGTATGCTATAAAGAGCTTTAACCTAATACCTAGGATCTAGGTAAACTTGTTCTAAAAGGCCGATATAAATTGCGGGCTATAATTGGATATAATAGTATCTGGTGGTCCGTAAATACGGTAGACGTAGTGAATATATAGTCGGGCCGCCTCCTTAGCATTAATATTCTTATAATAGGGAATTAAGAATGGGCGCTTGCTAAAGCGGTTAACTAGAATTATAACTATATTATATCTATTACGGTTTATAGGTAGCTTATAGAAGTCTATAGAGATATACTGCCAGGGGCGGTTAGGTATTGGGAGAGGTTTTAATAGTCCTGGGGTCTTATCTTGTAGAATTATAGATCTACGGCAGCTGTTGCAGTTCCGTATATAACGGTTAATATCTATAACTATTCCGGGCCAGTAGTAGCGGTCACTAATAATTTTATAGGTCTTATTTTTTCTAGGGTAGGCCGTAGAGACCTAGGTATAAGCTTCGGCAATAAGCTAGGTCCGTAAGTTCTGTTCCTTAGCTATTACTAGCCGTTCCTAGTGCTTAAGTAGTCCGTTTTTGAGGGACTATAGGCTAGTAATATTCTTTGCCTTTTTACGGTATTTCTGTAGAGAGGGGGTTGTTTAGTTGGCCTGTAGTAGTTTATTAATAAGGTTAAGTTTAAAGGAGTTAATAGGATATATCTCAGCGCCTAAGGAGTCCGTGCTTAGTTCTGCCCGTATTTAGGGGTTAAGGTATTCTGGTTGTAGTAGCGTCTAGGTCCATAGTAAGATCTTTATAGCCGTCTGGCTATCTAGGTCTTGCTTACGCCTTATAAGAGCGTCCGCACAGTTTGTAGCGCCTAGTCTATATATAATTAAGAAGTTAAACTAAGATAGGGTATCCGCCTAGCGTGCCTACTAGGCCGTTAGGGCCTTAGTTGTTATAAAGTATTCTAGGGCCTTATAATCTAAAACTACCTTAATCGGCTTAGGGGTCCCCTCTAGCTGTGTATACTAGTGCTAAAAGCTAGAGATAATAGCCAGCATTTCTTTATTATGGATGTGGTAATTTAGCTTAGCATCTATTATAGTCTTTAAATAGTATGCAATAGGGTGCTACTCTCCGTCCGGTTACTTTTGGGAAAAAACACTAGCTATCACGCTGTCTAAGGCATTAGTTTCTAGTATTAAGGGCTATTCTAGGTTAAAATGGGCAAGTAAGGGAGCCAATACCAGCCGTTTCTTAAGCTTATTAAAGGCCTGCCTATATATGGCGTTAAAGTGGAAGGGCTGGTCTTTTCTAGTAAGATAGTTAAGAGGCCGGGCGATCTTGCTGTAGTTCTTAATAAAGCGTTAGTAGAAGTTACAAAACCCTAAAAAGGATTATACCCTCTTTACGGTCCATGGGGGTGCCCACTGGTTAATTGCGGCCGTCTTCTCTAGGTCGGTTTTAATTCCGTCTATACTAATAATAAAACCTAGGTACTTTATACGCTTAACACTAAACTCTAACTTCTTAATGTTAACCTGGAGGCCAGCCTTGCGGAGCCGTTATAGGACTTTATAGACGTGCTCCTTATATTCTAGCTCGTTTTTAGAGTAAATTATAATATTATCTAAATAGGCCGTATAGAAATTGTTAAGGTAGTTAAAGAGTATATTATTTATATACCGCTAGTACGTAGCTAGTCCGTTAGTTAGTCTAAAAGGGAGTATTTTATATTTATATGTTCCGTAACGGGTCTAAAATATAGTAAGATCTTTAGACCCGGGGTCTATCCTAATTCGGTAGAAGGCCTAGCGGATATTAAGCTTTATAAAGACTTTAGCTCTACTTATTCGGGCTAAAGTCTTATTAAGTAGGGGCAGCAGATAGCGGTCCTTGCGGGTTATATTATTTAGCTTATAGTAGTTAATATAGAAGCGGAGTCCTCTATTTAGCTTTTTAATAAAAAGAATAGGTGAGGCAAAAGGGGCTTAGCTAGGCTTAATAAAGCCCTTATTTAGGTTATTAATAAAATACTACTTTGTGGCCTATAATTTGGTAATAGACTGCTTATAGAGGGGGCTAAAGCTAAGGGTGTTTTCTTTGCCCTGCTTAATCTTAATCTTATAGTTATACGGTTAGTGAGGTAAAAGTATATTAGACGCTGCTTTAGAGAATACGTCTTTAAATTTCTGGTGTTAATAGGGCAGCTTTTGTTCTACTAGTTCCTTATCTATAAGCTCGCTTTCTTATCTACTAAGCTTACTTCTCTTTTCCTTAATTATTTAATTAATTTCATATAAGCTTATTATAAAGGCAACGGTATTAGGCTGAACTAAGTTCCGGTAGAATCCTACAGCACTAATATAGTAGACATTAACTAGTAGGAGGTCCGCTGGTTTCCTTACAGCCGTTTTCTAAACCATATTTTGCGGTCTAGGGTTTATAATCTTTCTTAGCTCCTATTCTATCTTCCGTAGGTTATCCCTCCAATCTATTAGTTTAGTGTAATGTCTAACATCCCTTACTGTTTTTTGTAGCTGTATAGGGCCTAAGCTCTTTATAGGGGGCTTTTTTAGATTACTACTAACTTCCTAGGTCTTTAATATGGGTAGCGTAATATAGGTAGTCTAGGGGCGACGTAGTATACAGATCCATTGCGAATTAAGCTATATATCTTTCTTAAAGGCCTGGTCCCTACGCATAGTATTAGCCTAGTAAATAGTATTAATCTAGGGCTGTATAAGGTTTTCTATTATAATGCTAATTTCTTTTATAAAGGAAGGGGTTAGGGGTAGGGTTTTAGGCTAGATAAGCCATCTACTCTATATATTAAGCTATAAGCCTAAATAGGCTAGCTATTTTTGTCTTAAGATTATATTATAGCTACCTAGGTCTGTAATAAGGAAGGGGGCGTTATATTACCTTTGTCCGTTAATACGGAGGTAAATCCGCAAAATAGTTATAATAGGTAGTCCTATCCGCCCGTTATACCCGCGGATAGGAATTAGTTTGGGTAGTTCTTTAATAGGTGTATTTAGAAAGTTAGCTAGCTTTATAGTATACTAGGTATCTATTAAGGTAAAGGTATTTACTCTAGAGTTAGCTAAAGCAGAGGTTAAAACTTGGTATTTATTGCGGAATAAAGTATAAGGGATAGTGCAGCTTCTTCTACTAACTAGCCGACTTAGATTAACATCTAATATATTAATCCCTTTTGACCCTAGAGAGGAGTCTTCCTTTAAGGTTCCTCTTTTTTTAACTTTATGCTATCCTCCTGGATTAATAGAACCTTATCCGCTTTTACGTTTGTTAGATAATTCTTTATACGGTAGCCTTTCTAACCGTAAGAGAAGTAAGCTCCTTAATTACTAAGGGCCTGTATATAGGGGTTGCTATATATAGGCCGAGTATTCGCCGGACCCGTGGCAGGGCTAGCTGTATGGCTAGCTGCTAAATTGGCGGCGGGCTGTACAGGTGGTGCTGTAGGGGTTGCCGATTATACTAGGGTATTGCGGACCGTTCTTATATTGCCTATAGTCTGATTTAAAGGGTTTCTGGCTTTATACTATTCGGCACGTGCCTTAATTTAGCGGAGGCCTTAGTTAATAGCTAAGCACTAGTCCATAAGTTCCTTTAGCGTCTATATAGTAGTAAAAACTAGTAGTATAGCTTGCTGTAAGTCTAGGGTAAGCTTGTTAAATAGGTCTAGCATTAGATCTTCTTGGGGAATTTAAGCCTGGCCGGCTAGGTGTAAAAAGCAGGTCTAAAAGGCCAAGAAGGTCTCCGTTATTTTTATATTTAGGCTTTTATAATTAAGTTAGACGTTCTATACTTTAAAGGGGTCCTTATAGATAGAAGATAGGTATATAATTATCTCTTCTCTAGAGAGGAAGGGATCTACTAAGTTCTATATGTATTGAGGACGTAGGTGCGTCTATGTGTCCCCACCGGTACGGCCGAAGACGTAGGCCATTTTAGCCTAAGTAGTAGGGAAGTGGTCCGCATTAACTTTAAGCTTATCCTATAATTAAAGCTTCTAATTATTAAATATAGGGTTAGTTCCGTCTATAAGCAACGGGGGGTCTATAACCTTTGCGGACCGTAATAATACTAATGCTGTACATTGGGCTAGGGCCTTAAGGACTATAGCAAGTCTTTAGGTATCTAATAACTCTTCACTAGGTATAAGGGGTTCTCTAGCTTTAAGCAGCTCTTAAAGTCGTTTAATTTTAGCATTAGCTGCTGTAAGCTCCACCTAGGAGTTTAAGTTAATTGCTATTTTACTATTGGAGGTATTTAAGGGTCCTACGGCTGCTTTGCTAGCCGCTGTGGTTCTTAGCATAGTAATACGGTTGTTAGGGTAACTTCCGGTAGGATTCTTGCAGGGGTTCTGGTCTGTGCGTGTTTTATAGATCTTATTATTCTTTTCTAGTCTTTTAGTTCTAATAATAGTCTTTAGGTCTGCTTCTGTGTTCTATTCTTATTTATAGTCCGTAGATATTTTTTAAGTTTCTTTTTAGGAAGAAGAGTAGACGAGCTTTAGATAATGTTAGCGACTTAGTTAATTAAGGCACAAGCACGGCAAGAGGGACGCGCAAGCCTATATAATTGGTAGTTTATAAACGAGGATCTAAAGCTAGAGAAAGGAAAGGAGAAGAAGAGCAGCGCTAGTCAAAGTAGGGTTCTTTTATGCGGTCCTCTAGTTACATAACCGCGAAGTTCTGCTAAGTTCTGCTAACTAAGTTCTGCTAAGTTCTGCCAGTGCCATAACAAGTCTTGCTATTCTAAAATTTGCCTCTTAGTACGTGGTGCTTTCTTGCTTATAAGTTATAGGTAGGTATCTTGTTAGTAAGGCCGCTAAGGCGCTAGCAGTAAGCGAGCTAATAGCGATTTTCTATCCTAGGGATGGAAAATCCTAATTAGCTGGGTTAAGTTAGGGTCTATAGAATGTTATACTCCCCCCTCTAAAAAAGTCTTAGTAAGAGAATCTAACTAATTAGATAACTTTAACCGCCGGTTAAAGTTCCTGGATATCTTAAGACCTTATATAACTAAGAAATTTCTAGGGACTCCCTTTTAACCTAACCTTTAACTCGTATACGTAGAGTATTTATATTAATAAACGTCTCTAGTGCCTTATTTAGGTTCGCCTTTATTATTATATCTATTGGGTTATCTTAGCCATTAATCTATTAAATCTTAAAGAGTTCTTAACGCTTATAGGATTGCTAAAGTGCTATAATATTAATTATAAGGCGCTTCTCTTTTGTGGTACTGTTAGATAACTTATATAGAGCTATTTATTAATGAAATGGGTTAATTGATTAATAATAGGGCTCCCAACAATAACCTTATTCATTCATTTATCGCGATATACTTATCGTTATAAAGTGATATGGATACGATATTAAATCTTATAAATGAATAAATATCTATAAGCTTATAAATATATATATATATAATTCAGAGCGTTAGTGGCAGTCGGTGTTATAAAGGGGTAGTGCAGTGTTCGCAAAGGATTGTAAATACACCTATCGTTCTAAAATATACGCACGAGCAATATTGTATTAATTTATATTGGGATGGATATAGGAGCTATTAATGAGCTTATTGGTTCGAGAGGCAGAAGGGAGGTAACGATTTGGGAGGACTCTAAAGACGATCGCCTCCCTTAAACGCCTTGCCAAGCCTGGTGATATTGCTTATTAAGTCAATATCGCGATATTATCGCGATAATGAATATCTAGAGGCCTTAATGATATAAATACGATAAGTGGTATGAATATACATTCATTCATTACTGGGAGCCATGATTAATAATCTTGATTATATTTTGATAGTTGCTTAACCTAGGGCCCCTAGGCTTAAACAAAGATATTTACAATACACGTGACCCATGTACGTGACTAGTGCATATTCTACGCCACCGAGAATACAGATTATCTGATATACCCCCTTAGCTTTAACCTGGTTGAGGACGAAGCTAGCCACCTTCTCGTGTCCGTCTATGCGTTAATTGAACCGTAATCTTATCTAAATTCTTCCTTCTCGCCCTAACCTTCTCCCTTAGGTCCTCTAGTTGCTTCTCCTTATTTAGCCACTCCTTAATATTTACTATTCCGATTATATTAACGAAGCTCTTAAACCTCTGCTTGGGCAGGGCCTTTATAAGTCTATCGGCAATTATCTCCTTTATCACTATCTATTAAAATCGTACTTATCTTATTACGTATTCCTAACGTAGCTAGTATTAATAGATGTTAACGTATTAGAGCTTTGTAATTAGCTTTACTATATCTTCTATAATTAGTTAGAGCGTCTAAGTATTGTCACATTTAATAATTAAGGGCTTATTTAGCTATAACGTTATTACTTTAAATAGCCTACTAATAAAGATAGCTTCCTTTACTATCTGTAATAGGGCTAATAACTCGGCTTCTATGCTTAACATTGTAACCGTACCCTGCTTGTTTGCTCTCTAGGCAATCGGCCCCCCAAATAGCTTTATAATATATCCTTATAAGCTCTTTCTGTTAACGGAGTTGTCCGCGAATGATGCGTTACTAGCATAGATAAATAATTGCGCTTTACTTCTACCGTCTCCGTTATCTCGTCCTTAGTCGCGTATTCCTTTATCTTTCCCTCTACCGTTTATTCCTTCCTTATCTCCTCTATAGTAGATTGCTCTACTCCTCGTGCTATATAGGTACTGGATAACTCTGTCTACCGCTTAATAGTGCTCTTAGCTTAGGTCCTGATTAAACCTTACTAGCTATAATACTGCAAAGGCAATATCCGGACGCGTTATAGTAGCTGCATAAAGTACTAAACCCAGTTTTCTCTAATATAGCATTGTAGAAGCTAGTAGGGATATAGGATAGACTAATAGGTCTGTATTAGGGGACGGACGCGTTAGACAGATTATACGGTGATTAGTAGGGAGGAGTTCTGATTCTGCTATAGGAGTATCTAGAAGACGCCCTCTAAGATCTATCTTATACTAGTTAGCTATCTTCTTAATATAGGCTTCCTAGAATAGCCACAGGAGCCTTTAGCTATAATTACGTAGTACGTGGATTCTTAGGAACTATTTTAGCTCGCTAAGGGTACTTATCTAATATTCCTTGCTTAGCTCCTTAATTGCTTCTTAAGCTTTCTTCTTATCTATCTTTCGGTAGCAGAAGACAATATCGTCGACGTAGAAGAAGACGACTATTCTACCTTTTAGCATAACACACGGCTTCTAGGGTACTTCTTTAAAACCCAATTCGTTTAATAAGCTTGTGAGATTCTTCTGCTATAACAGTAGTGATCGTTGTAATCCGTATAGGGCTTTTCTTAAGCGTAGTACTTTATCTATCTTTCCTTTATTAAACCCTGGCGGTAGCTTTATATAGACGACCTTGTTAAGATCGCAATAGATAAACGCATTAACTATATCTATCTGTATCGTCTCTAGGTCGAATTTTATAGTAATCGCTATAAGGGTTTGGAAGGTTGTATTAGCTAATATAGTAGCTCTTATAGGTAGGTCTCCTAGGGCTTGTTAATTTCCGCAGACTACTAAGCATGCCTTGTATTTCTGGAGAAATTTGTACTTGTCCGTCTTATAGACGAATACCTATATTAAGCTAAGGACCTGCTATCCCTTTGCGTACTTCTTATCTATTTCTTAAAACAACCTCATTTAATAATAAGATTAGAGATAGGCTCGTTAAGCCTCTTAGAACTAATCTTAAAGAGGATATATATTAAGGTTGCGGATCGACTAAGGTAGCGGAGGTAAGTTCTTCCTTTATAATCTGATATTACGTATTTTACTTAATTTTAGCTTGCTATTGTTGAGTTAACTATTAAGGTTAAACTTCCTTCCTGCTAAGAAGGCGCTGTAATAGGCTAAGGTAATCCTTTTAGTGACAAAGTCTTTAAACTTATTATCGCAGGCTTCCTTAAATAAGTCTTTAACCGAGTTATTAAACACCCCCTAAGTGTTAAACCCGTCTCTAGCTCGTTAAGTGACGTCTTAATCTTATATATCTGACTTTATCAGATACTTAACGTAAAAGGCATATGGAGATTCTTTATCTTCTTCCGTTAGAGGTAGCGTATAATATATATCTTTAAGAGCTCTTACAAGCTTAAGGTCTGCTAACTTATTAAAGGTTTAAACTAGCTTATTAACGTTGTCGTCTTCCTCTTAAATTAACGGTTTAAATACTTCTTTATCGTCTTCTAGAAGGACCTTATTTTTAGTCTAGTTATTAGGGAGTTAAATCTTCTTAATTAGCGTGTCTAATTCAGCGTGTAGATCCTTTAAGATGTCCGTTCGCTTACTGTTAAAGAACGTCTTTTCGTCAAAGATAATATCCCTGGTAGAGATAATGATACCCTTATATAGGATCCAGATCCTGTAGATATTGGTAGAGTTATAGCCAATAAGGTAGCTGATATGGGCTCTCAGATCTAGCTTGCTTAGCCTTTTCTTCTTTAGCTAGGCGTCCAACGTCATTACGTACACCCTATAGCCGTAGGCTTTTAGGTACGCTAGTTGCGGTCTTCTTAATCTGCTATTAGCTAGGAAGGTATAGAACCTCTTATATAGCGATTTCCATCCATTGCTTTCCCATGGCGTTCGATCTCGAAGATAGACTATATAGTTAATAATCTCGTCCCATAAGTCATGTGGTAGATTAGCAGCAATTCTTATTACACGTGCTCTCTTAATAATTATACCCCCTAAGCGTTCGGCGGTACCGTTCTATACTTAGGTATATGGCGCTAAAGGCTTAAATGTAATCCCTTAGGTCCGTAGCCATTTAAGGGTTCTCCTTCTCCCTAGCTCGTTGTCTAATCTAATAGTATTAACTTTAAGGTTATACCTTAGACGAATCCATCAGATAAAATCTTTAAGTACTTATAGTGTCTCCTTCTCCTTGCCATACGTCGTTATAAAATACGGGAAGGTTCTTCCTAAGAAGGTATTATAGATAAATATAACTCGTACAAATCTAGCATGCGCTTCCTTAAGGTTAGTTCAGTTAATATAGAGGTTAAGATAGGGTTTATTGATTTTCCGTTCTAAGAACCTTCATAAAACCTAACGCTTGATTTTGGCGAGACTACAATATTAATATTCCGTCGTCTTTGGGCCTTGAAGCTTAACTCCTAAGGCGTTAAGACCTAAATAATAAAGGCTTATAGGTCCTAGATAACCTAGACGTAGATGCCATAGACGTATATCTCCTTTCGAATCTGGACGAGCGTCTCTTAATAATGCTCTGCGCTTCCGTTAACGTAGCAGTTGGCTTATATTAAACGCTGATAGACTTCCTAGTCGGACGTATTTAATAGTTTATTATCTGTAACGTTCTTCCATTTAATATAGGATTGTGTCATCCTTCTGAACTAGAAGATTGTTATCTCCTTTGTTGTCCTAGTAGTACCCTTATTTTTGAAGTAGACGGAACGACACAAGGTTCGTATTAAAGTCCGTATAAAAGGCAACGTCCTTAAGACGTAGGATTCCCTTACTCTTATCTAGTTTTATGACTTAGATAGTGTAAGCTTTGCAGTGTAAAGGATTGAATGAACGACTTGATTGTAAATGTAGCTCTGGAGGCTCTATATATATACACAAAGAAGGTGGAAGTGATGGGGTAATAGATAGCTGAAATGGGAACGGTGATCTGCAGGCAATATTGATCTGCAAGTCAATATATAGGGTGGCTGTCTTGGAGCCTTCCAGGTGACGATCTCGACACAGTGTCGGTAGTCGGTTACAGATAGTAACGTCACTATAGCCTAGTATAGGCACTTCTAAGCTGCCGGCGATAACGTATTCGTGTCTTAGAGCTTTCCTAAAGTTATAGAAATAAGAGAGGTTATTAAAGATGTGGAGAGTGGTTCCTGAGTTAAGAATAGTCGATAGCTTTAGCGGATAGAGTTAACCGGTGTAATACGATTCTAGAAATATCGCATTAGCTTCTCCCTTAATCTTAACTGTCTCCTAGCTCTCGTCCTATCGTTATTAAGCTTCGTTAGCATATAATTCCTTAAGCTTAAGTCGTTCCACTTAGGCAGCTAAATCCTTATTGTGCTCTACCTTTTTACGCACCTTCTTTATACGTGTACCCTCGGCATTAAATCCTTTAGGCCTCTTATACTTAAATAGATACTAACAGTTAGGAAGGGTATGTCCCCTTATATCGTATACCAGGCATTTTAGGTTCTTCGACTTCTTAGAAGACGTCTCTTTAGTTGAATTTATCCCTGCCCTTTTTTAACTACAAGATAAGCTGTTCCCTCTTCCCTTTTAGACCTTATCAGTAATAGAAATATCCTCTTTAGACTCTCCTGCGAAGTCTACATTAAATGCACTCCCTCTAGTAGTTAAGGATGGTACGGCTTTTAAAAGGGTTGCAAATGCTTCCTGTAGCTCCATTACTACTTTACGGTATTCTAATAAGTGAGTCTTTTCGGTATTATTTACCTGTTTAGTGTATATAATAAAATAGGTTTCGCTTATAGGTCGTATTGCATTTGCAAGGTCCATAAGCTAGATCCTATTAATCATCTGTGGAAGGTCGTGCTTCTCTACCATCTTTATTGCATGTTCCCATCGGTTAAGCCACGGGGTAACCTTCGCCTGCTTAAGTCCCTTAAGTGATTCTATATACTGTAGTTATACCTTCCTCATTATAAAGTTCTTCGAGGGCTTAGTGTCTTCTTTTAAGCGAGTTAACCATTCTTTAACTGTAAGGGAAGGGTTGAGCAGCAGCTTCTTCTAAATCGATACTGTAGACGTGATCTGGGTGCGGATCTGTTAAAGATGATCTTCCTGTCTTAGGAAATACTTCATGTCCTAGTCGTAGTATCGTCTGCTGTTGTTGTACGCTTTCTGCTAATTCGTCGAGAGCTGTGCATATAAGGTTGCATTCTCATTAAAATCTATGACCTTTGGATGAGGTGGTTTTTTAAGTAGACCTTCTTGAGGTGCTTCTGTAGCTGGGTCAACATGGGCCCAAATTTGCTGATCCACGAGGGCTCGGAGTTGCCATAGCCATTGTTCCCAGTCTTCTGGCTTATTGAGGATGATCGTGGTCGACGAACTCGACGTCGGTGGAGTCATTTGACTGATAGGCAGATGGGAATTGAGATGGAATTTGTCGTCAGGATCGTCCTTGTCGCAGGATCGTCCTTGTCGTCAGGATCGTCCTTTGACGA
>Ga0307515_10016507_pt1 | contig 13509 bp, 3 predicted proteins | sample 17_EM_MG_FD_194513 | JGI IMG/M metagenome (GOLD analysis project Ga0307515, IMG submission 194513) | Populus trichocarpa ectomycorrhiza microbial communities from riparian zone in the Pacific Northwest, United States - 17_EM | ecosystem: Host-associated > Plants > Roots > Unclassified | place...
TATATAATATTAGCTAAATTAAGAAATAAAAAGGGGGGATAAACTAACCTGGAATTTATTAAGGTGCTTAATTATAATATCTATTATAAAGAGTATATTCTTAAGCGTTGCTTTGTGTCCTTGGCATTTTAGGGTTACCTAGTGGAATATCTAAAGAAAACTTTTTATTATACGAAGCGCCTCCCAGTCCTTTGGACTAAGATAGTCCTTTTTAAGCGTATTAAGGTTACGCTTAGTATACGTATTAAGGGTAGACTTTTTCTTAATTGCTACGCTGAGCATAAAATACTAGCTATTCTATCTTGTACAATTATTAAGCGGAATTCTTCTCCCTATAAGACTTTTAAACTCCCTTATACGACTGGCTAAGCTACGGGTGTGTATGGTAATATTATAAAGCTTTCTAAGTGCGCCAAGTTTCCGAAATGTATTACTTTTCTCTTTCTCCTCTTTTGGATCTAACTCTTTTCCTTTTACCTTATCTTCTTCGTACGACTTAATGTTATTAAGACTAATTAAGTTTTTGAAGAGGAAAGCCTGTACGGTAAGGTTAAGAATATGACCCTAATAGCGGATCCGTTGGTAGACGGGATTCTATTTAATTCCTTCTTTCTAAAAAAGCTAGTCGCTTATTATACGACAGAGCTTATTATTTGTAGTATAGTTATCGGATATAACGGCACCTAGCTTTTGCGTAATCCCGTAGTCCTCAAGCACTGGAAGGAGAGTATTCTATTGCTTGTCCTTGCTATAGGAGGCTACCGTATAGAGGCCAAGAAGAGCGTTTATAAGCTTTTCCTGACTATCCGTAAAATGGCCGCAAATTGCAAGGAGAAGGTGATTATTTGGAGAGGTCTAGATATTGATAGAGAGATAAATACTCATTAGTGTAGACTGTAGCCTCTTTTATATAATATCCTTTTGCGATAGCTATGAGTTGTAGATCTTTTTACTGACTGTTAAATAGGCTATAGTTATATGGCTGTTTACTTTAGGATTGATTAACTGTAGAAGAACATGGAACTCTGGCCACTCGACTATCCGAAATGGTAAGTTTCGTACGACAATTAATGTGACAAGGGCCTTATTAATAACTTCTTTATTTAGGACCGCTCGGAGTACTTCTAAATCTAGCTCTTTTGTCTTATTTTGAGATGACGCTTTAAAGTAAAGGTCTTTTAATTAATCCTATATTGCTTCTTTCGTATAACTGGTTTTAGGCTTAACCGTAATGCTATGCTTTAACGCTAAGTGGTTTCGGAAGTTGGAAGTTGACTATGTAGCGTATAACTCTATACAGTGTTTATAATAGAATAAAAGACGGGCTTTTTTATTTTGTACGGGCTTATTACTGCCTAGTGGACGGGTATGCTCCTATGTTAAAAGAGCTAAGCGACCTCTTGTATTTTTTGATTTAGAGGTATTAATAGAGTCGAGAGCTTCTGATTCCACTTCTGAAGTTATATTTTATACGATAATAAAGAAGAAGAAGGCGACTAAAAATTTATTTGGGGTATGCCAAGACTTATCGCGATAAGATTTATCCAAAACAACCCTGATTATATATAAGGTACATAAGTTCCTCCCATTCTTCTCGTTTACTACATAGCATGTTATATAACTCGCTTACCATTCCTCGTTATATGGTTCTATCGGCTCTATCCTAAACCGTGCCTGTATTAACCAACTAGCTTCTTCTAACTCCTCTCTAAGTAGTCGTAACATCGTACTTAAAGCGTCTGTAACACCCGCCGTATTACTAAAACCGCTTATAGATCCATCTCTTAACTTTAATAGCGGGCTCTTCTTCTACTTAGTAAGGATATTTAATAACAGTATTAGAGGAGGAGTTTAGGTATACTATGCTCGTAAGTCTAGAGCTAAGGTAATTTGTTATATTAAACCCAGTTAAGAATCTAATAGCGGTTATCTTTTAGTTACGCGGTAGAGGAGTAGGGGCGGTCTTAAGTTAATATAACTTGTACAGCTTATATAAGCAGCTATTCGTTGCTAGAGGGTATAATTCTTCTATAGAAGGGTTAAGAGAGGGATATTATTACTAAAACCATGTTAGGGAATATAGTTATAGCGGCGAAGTAGCTTAAGGAAGATAGCGAGACACGTTAGTCCGTAATAAGGAGGCGCAATTATAGAATAAGGTAGATAGTAGCGAGCTTAAAGACAGGATAGACGTAGTTAGAAGACAATGTAGTCTATTAAATACTATAAGCAGTTTATCGCAGCCAATATAGTCTCTATAAGTTATGCCTTAAAAAGTTACAGATTAAACGCGTTATTAGAGATGCTTAGGGGCGGCGGTAGAGGTAGCTCTAGGCTTCGGCTTCGTGTCTATACAGTTAAAGGATAAAAGCCTTTACTAAGGCTCTGTTAACGCTGCCTTAAAACTTAAGGTGGCATACTAAACAGCCTATAGCATTCTTTAAGCTCGATAGCGTTAGGCTAGGTGTTCTTACCGCGTAGAGCTTAGCCTTAAGGTCACAAGAAATACTAGCTATATATACTATAAGCCACAAGTTAACCTCGGCTTGCTTACGTATATTTAGTTATAGTATTGGCTTAGCCTAGGATCCCTAATAGGTCTAATTAGAAGTACTAACCAGGGTAGCAACCTTGCATAAATTTACGCACGATAGTAGACGCTAGGCTAATAATAGCTTACTATGTTATTTTTAGGCTCTCCGGTTTAGGTAACACTCTCTTTATATATTTTAAGTGTTTAGAGCTTATAAGTAGTTCTATAGCAAAGGAACACTATTTTACGTAATAAGAACGATCTCCGTAACTTAAGTATAACAGCAATAATATAATTATAATTTTTAGGTAAGAGAGGTCTTTAACGTTTACAAATAGCTATAGTATAAAGTATATGCAGAACTATAGCAAATATTAATATATATAAGGAGATTAAGTTACTAAAAGTTAAAGTACCCCTTATATATCCTAGTTCAGTATATCTCGCTTCGCGGTAGGGGACGTTAAAACTATTCCTAAAGAAGTACCAAATAAATAAAGACAACGTGTGTTCCCTCTTTAAGGTACTACAATATTAGTATATAGAAAGGCTAGTGTTAGCAATCTAGGTTAATAGTCTTCTAAGCCTAGGCTTTTCTTTAGTATTTCTAAAGCGGGAGGGGAACTTCTATTAAGCAGAGCTGGTGTCTAATTAGCATTAAGGCTGTTATTTCTAATCTAAATACTTTTAATTATTTTAACTCCCTATACTCCGTTTTAACTAGCTATATATAAAAAGAATAAAATAGGTATATTAAGAAGATTGCAGGCTAGGTCTCTAAATTTTCCATAATATTATAAAACTTCGCCGCTCTAGACAAAATTAGATAATAAAGAAAAAGAGAGATTCTGGAGACTAACTCCTTTAAGGAGATTAAAATTATTTCTTAATATTAGTATAGTGTATATAACTCTATAAACGAAATAATAAGGGAACCTAGCAGTAAATAGGATAAAGTGCTATAGTTATAATAAACCTTACTCTATAAGAACAGTTTAAAAGATCCTAAGGATATTATAGCGGCCTTGATAAATTACTTCCCTTATAATATATGCTAGTACGCCTATACTACACCTAGCGTCCAATCTAGAAAGCGACTAAATATATTATCCCACTTTATACCCATCTTATTCTTATACGTAAGTAAGCACTAATTATCTAACTCTAGCTACAGCTAACGTGTTTGGACTTATACGCGCCTATACTCTCTATAGAGCCGCCTATTATTAGTAGCGGCGCTAGTATTAAAATCACTACTACCTAAGCTTTCACTACCTAAGCTTTAGCTACCATTCCTAAAATTATTATCTCTATTATTATTATCCTTATTATCGTCTAGACTAACAGCATTATTATTAACACCTTTGCCGTGCGGACTACGTGTACTAGTTTTACTAGCGGTATAGTTACTACTTTACTACGTTAAGCTCGGACTAGCGTATATATTTAGCGCATTATTATACTAATAACCCACTAATAGCTATAAATCCGATATTAACTGCGTTATATAGATAAGTTGCCCTATATTACTAAGTAAGTCGCGTATAATTATTAACGGTTTTAAAGACAACTTTAATGTTATCTTATTCTAATAAATAATCGCCGTTACTAATGTTACACATTCTAGTACCTAGTAAAGGGTAATATTAGTTAGCTAATAATCCGTATAGTCGCTCTGTTTATAGTTAATAGTATAGTTATATACTACCTTCGCTCCTAAAGAGGATATTTAAAGGGAGGTAAACAAAGTTATAATATCTACTTTAGATCTAGAGTAGCGGCGTACTAGTAATAACTTTAGATATTGCAATATTCTTATAGGCCTCATGCTCCCGTTAAGCCGTTTAAGACTTATTCCTATTAAACCGCGCCGCTTATCCTAGAATAGACAATTACTACGTTTATATCGCTATAAAGTTACTATACTAGCCCTATAGGACACCTCCTAGTCACTATTAAGGTCGTCCTTACCACTCTCCCTAACCTTACTATCACTACTATTACTTTTATCTTTACCCGTATATATATCCTCACTAATATATTAATTGCCCTCTATTCGTCTATATAGAGAGACTAATTATCTTAAGGGCTCTAACGGCCCCATATCTAGCCTATACCCTTAGTATTTACTATCCCCACTATTTACTAAATTAAAGATATTACTTTAAAGTAAGTCCGGGATATTAGCGTTATTATTTTTATTACCACTATCTAGGTTACTAGTATTTGGACCATTATTAGTTCTAAAAGACGAAATTGGGCTACCGCGGCCTGGTAGCGGCGTTAACTTTAGTATATATATAGGACTAGATATAAGGCTCTCCGCCTATAGCTAGGCCAACCTCTACCGCTTTACTAAATAAAAGTCTTCTAGAGCTGGTTCTAAGGTTAAGTCCAGTACTTCTATAAAGGAGATAGCCGTATTAGCGGATAAAGTGCGCTTCTGCTTACGTATTATAAACGGCTAACTTATTATACCCAAATCCTTATAAAGAGGTTTATCCCGCTTTAATAGACTATTTTTAAATATATTAAAATAGGGACTCTATAAGTCTACAGGAATATTACTTACTATTATATACACCTCTGGTATTCTCTATAGAGGGGGCGCGTATACTAGCTGCGCCTCAACCATTATCCTAATATTCTAGCAACCCGCTACTAAATTAGATATCCCCTATACTATAGCTTACTCCAGCTATATCGTCCTCTAAAACTAAAGGAAATTCTATTCTTAATTAGTAAATAAGAGCTGTAACGCTATTAATATGCCTACTTAGACTACTTCTACTAAATAACCTATCTATAGCTAAGTCTATCTCCTTAACGCCTATAGCCTAGCTAGCCCCTTCCTAGCCAGGCCGGTAACTCTATAGTATTTACAGATAAATAGGGCCAAGACCACCTTCGCCGTCTACATATATATATTAGCCGACATTTATTATTTTATACCGTTTAAGACGCAGATAATACCTTAATATAGCAAACCTAAAGGATTAATAGCTCTTACTGGAGCCAGTAGCCCCAGATCTAAAAAACGCGATGCTTTGAAGTCTAGTAAATTAGTTAAGAAGTCGTTAATATCGGCCCACTCTTTTTATATTTAGGGGAGCCAGCTTTACTAAAATTAGGTTCTATTATTTTAGGCTTTACCTTAGGCTTAGCCTTAGATTTCGTCTTAGGCTTAAGTATTAGAGAAATATAAGGAATATATTTTATAGGAGGAAGTAAAGGGGTAAGTAAAAGAGTGCTAAAAGAAGAGGCTATTTTAGTGCCGAGATCTACTAGCTTCTCTAGTTATAAGGATAGGAGCTAGTCCGGAGGTTAAAATATATAGCTACGTCTCCAAGCTAAGGAGTATTACTTTATATACCACTGCCGATAACGCCGCCTAAGGTAGGATCGTAAGGAACCTATATAAATGCTATATCTTAGCGCAGAAGCTTAGTTATAGGGGGCAGTATAAGGGGGCAGCCTACATTAGGGGGAGTAAGGACTAGCTTAAAGTCCCATCGCCCTTAGCGTCTCTAAGATAATCGTATATTATACTTATAGGCGCTATAAAGGCTCTATTATAATAAGAGTATATATAGCTCCCTAGGCAATTAGCTAGTAAATATTATAAGAAACCCTCTAAACCGTTCTCCTTATCTTAATATGCCTATCTACGTTATAACTTACAATCTATATCTTTTAGCTAATTAAGAATCTATATTACTTTAAACAAAACCGCCAATTATTAGCCAACCCCTTACGTAAAATAAGGCTATATTAGATAACGCATTAATAACTAATTCTTACCGGTATTGCCCTACGCTAATTAGACGGTTAGCTTAGAGGACTCTATTTACGTCTTATAACGCGCCTAACGCTATCGCTAAGCTATTATCGGCTAACTTCTAGGCACTAACTCCCTGCTAGTTGTATTATAATATTATAACTACGCTAAATACTTTATATAAGGCGGAGTATCCTATAGGGGCTATAATAGTAATATAAAGGTTATAAGAAAGAAATTAATACCTTATACTAGTGACTTACTGCGTTATTACTAAGAAATCTAGCCCTAGTGGGATATAGATAATAAAGCGCGGATTAGCTAGCGTATTCTACTAAAGGGCTAAAGTTAAAGAGTATAATGTAAGGTAATTAGAGCTAAGATAATAGTATAAGTGCTATATATTCTTTAGCTAAAATATGCATTAGGTAGTGCGCAGTAAATGCTATTAGTAACGCTAAGGTAGAGAATAAGTCCCTAAACGCATAGGCTAGCATTAACTATATAACTAGTAGGATATATCGCCACTTTAACCATAGCCGTAACTTGCCTAAGAGGAGAGAGTAAAAGTTAATAAGAGAAGGATAGGGAGAGTATATAAGAGAGAAGGAAAGGTGTCTATAAACTGCTTATAGGGACAAGTCTAGAAGCGGCTTCTGTCAGATAATCTGTATTCTCTGTGGCGTAGGACGTGCACGAGTCACGTGCATTGTAAATATCTTCGTCTAAGCCCAGGGGCCCTAGGTCGAGCAACGATCAAGACAAGATCAAGATCATCAATCAATCAACCCATTTCATCAATGAATAGCTCTATATGAGTTATCTAACAGTTATAAGCCCGGTCCGCCGACACAAGAAGCTATTCAGCTATTACTCAATCATTTGAAGAAATTCTACCTCATCGTCAGACTCTAACACCTCATCGTCACAAGACGACCCTGATCGAAATCCTACCTCAATTGTCACAAGACGAGATTCCACGAGATTCCACGAGATTCCACCTCAATCGTCAAAGGACGATCCTGACGACAAGGACGATCCTGACGACAAGGACGATCCTGCGACAAGGACGATCCTGACGACGAATTTCATCTCAATTCCCATCTGCCTATCAGTCAAATGACTCCACCAACGTCGAGTTCGTTAAATACGATCATCCTCAATAAGCCAGAAGACTGGGAATAATGGCTATGGCAACTCCGAGCCCTCGTGGATCAGCAAATATGGGCCTATGTTAACCTAGCTACAGAAGCACATTAAGAAGGTCTACTTAAAAAACCACCTTATCTAAAGGTTATAGATTTTAATAAGAATGCAACCTTATATATATAGCTCTCGTCAAATCAACAGAAAGCGTATAAGAATAGCAGACGATACTACAACTAGAATATAAAGTACTTCCTAAAATAGGAAGAGCATCTACAATAGATACGCACCTAGATTACGACTATAGTATTAATTCAGAAGAAGCTACTGCTTAACCCTTCCTTAATAGTTAAAGAATGGCTATCCTAATTAAAGGAGAATACAGAACCTACCTTGTTATTTATTAGGAAGAAGGTACAACACCAGTATATAGAAGCCCTTAAGGGGTTCAAACACTTATTAAAATTAAATTAGTGGTTAGATTAATGGGAACACGTAATAGTACTAGGAGAGAAGTATAAGATCCCTTAAATATCCGATAGAATCTGGCTTTAAGATTTAGCAGAAGTTATTTAACCTTTTAGCGACGCCTACTATATAAAGTATACTACCGAGTTAAATAACCCGCAGAAGTTAAGATCTTCTAAATACTATAGAGTAGTAAAGGAGCTGCAAGAAGGACTTAAAACATCCTTAAAGAAAGCTAATACTACTATAAGAGGGAGTACCTTTAATGTAGACTTTATAGAGTAAGCTATTAAGGATTACTCTAATACTACTAAAGGTTTATAAAGAGGAAGAGCCTTAGTATATAATAGACGCTTAAAGAGAGCCAGGACACTAGTAGATAAGGAGACATCCTATAAGAAGCTAACGCTTAAGTGCTTAGCGTGCGGAATATAAGGACACTCCCTACGGGACTATTGGTGTTTATTTAAAAATAAGAGACCTATAGGAGTTATAATAGGAGATGCGCGCATTAATAGGGTACTAAAGAAGGTAGAAAAGAATAAGAATCTTACTAAGTTATAAAGATTAGACTTAAAGAATAGGAAGATAAGGCTTAATAATAATAGGACGAGAGTTAGGAAGTTAAGATTAAGGGAGAAGCTAATACGATATTCCTAGAATCGTATTATACCGGTTAACTCCATCTACTAAAGCTATTAACTATTCTTAACTTAGGAACTACTCTTTATATCTTTAATAACCTCTCTTATTTTTATAACTTTAGAAAAGCTCTAAGATACGAATACGTTATCGCCAGTAGCTTAGAAGCGCCTATACTAGGTTATAGTAATATTACTATCTAAGTTACAAAACTAGACAAGAGTAAGGGAATCCTACGTCTTAAGGACGTTGCCTTTTATACGGACTTTAATATAAACCTTATATCGTTCCGTCTACTTTAAAAACAAGGGTACTATTAGGACAATAAAGGAGACAATAATCTTCTAGTTTGGAAGGATAATACAACCCTATATTAAATGGAAGAACGTTATAGATAATAAACTATTAAATACGTCTGACTAGGAAGTCTATTAGCGTTTAATATAAGCCGACTACTATATTAACGGAAGCGCAGAGCATTATTAAGAGACGCTTATCTAGATTTAAAAGGAGATGCACGTTTATAGCATTTGCGTCTAGGTTATCCAGGACCTATAAGCCTTTATTATTTAGGTCTTAACGCCTTAGGAGTTAAGCTTTAAGGCCCAAAGACGACGGAATGTTAATATTGCAGTCTCGCTAAAATCAAGCGTCAGGTCTCACGAAGGTTCTCAGAACGGAAAATCGATAAACCCTATCTTAACCTCTATATTAACTAGACTAACCTTAAGAAAGCGCATACTGGATTTATACGAGTTATGTTTATCTATAATAATAATAATAAATTCAATTTACCGTCCGACCCGGTCCCCCTAATGGGTCCACGCAGACTAATTCCTATGGTAAAAACTCAATATACATACTGAGAAAAACCCATTTTTTTGGGTGAATAAAAACCCCCAAGGGAAACGTGAGAGGTAATACTTCCAGATAGCATTCGTACTACATTAACGGGGGGAAAAACACCGTCAGGTTACTGTTCAGAGACCCCTAAGGAAGGTGTCTTGAATGCCTGTCTTGCCCTGTCTACCTTTTGAACCACTTTCCCTATCTGTTATTGCCTATATGGAATTATATACCTGCCTTTCCCCTACTCCGCCCTGTATGCATACATATATGCTACTTATAGCTTCCCTACTTATAGCATAATCCAATCTTATTATTATACCTTTTAGTATAATCTACTGCCCTCCTATATAATGCATTTATATCCAGTTCTGTATAACCTTTTTTAAAACCAAAACAACGGGATAGTAATTAGTGCTAGGTGTCTTTTCCTAGGGCCCTAACCTAGGTCCTTTGTAACACAAAGGAGGATATATGCCGCGTGCGGTAGGTCTAAGCTGTTAGGTAATAATAAAGGCGGGTAGATAAGAGGCCTTAAAAGGCAATAGACGAGAGGCTTATCGCGGGCTTTAGCCTACAAGGCGTACGTATATACTGTATAGGGTCGTGTAGTATAGCGTACCATACTATGTAGAAGGAGGACGCCGATTTAGATGCCGTGATTCGAGCAGGTCGACCGTATGTAAAGACGAGTTGGTTGTGTTCCTGAGGCCTTGTTGGGGCTCACCCTCCTAACAGAAACTTCTTTCTTCGGATCACCCGTCGCAGCGCCAGCGGTGCGCAGCCGTACGGACGTCTCTGCGTTTGCTCTGGTAGTCTATTGACACGATCCTAACGGAACATCAATAGTACTGCTCTATAATACCTTCTTAGGAAGAACCTTCCCGTATTTTATAACGACGCATAGTGAAGAGAAGGAGATACTATAAGTGCTTAAAGATTTCACCTAATGGATTTGTCTGAGGTATAACCTTAAGGTTAACACTATTAGATTAGACAACGAGCCAGGGAGAAAGAGAACCCTTAAATAGCTATAGACTTAAGGAATTATATTTAAGCCTTCGGCGCTATATACCTAAGCTTAAAACAGTACCGCTAAACGCTTAGGGGGTATAATTATTAAGAGATTATAAGTAATGAGAATTACTGCTAATCTACCACACGACCTATGGAACGAGATAGTTGACTATATAGTGTACCTTCGAGATTGAACGCCACTAAAAAGCAATAGTTGGAAATCGCTATATAAGAAGTTCTATACCTTCCTAGCTAATGGGTCAAGAAAGCCGCAACTAGCGCACCTAAAAGCCTACGGCTGTAGGGCGTACGCAATAACGTCGGACGCCCAGCTAAAGAAGAAAAGGCTAAGTAAGCTAGATCCGCGAGCCCATATCGGCTACCTTATTGGCTATAACTTTACTAATATCTACAGGATCTGGATCCTATATAAAGGTATCGTCATCTCTACTAGGGATATTATCTTTAATAAGAAGACGTTCTTCGACGGCAAGTAAATAGACATCTTAAAGGACCTATACGCTAAGTTAGACACGCTAATTAAGAAGATTTAACTCCCTAATACCCTAACTAAGAATAAGGTTCTTCTGGAAGATGATAAAGAAGTACTTAAACCGTTAAGTTAAGAGGAAGACGATAACGTCAATAATGAGCTAGTTTAAGCCTTTAATAAGTTAGCAGATCTTAAGCTTATAAGAGCTCTTAAAGATGCGTACTATATACTACCTCTAATAGAAGAAGATAAAGAATCTCCATATGCCTTTTACGTTAAGTATCCTATAAAGTTAGATATATAAGGTACTAATTAAGACGTCGCTTATTAAGTAGGAGATGCGTTTAACACTTAGGGGGTGTCTAATAACTTAGTTAAAGACTTGTTTAAGGAAGCTAGTAATAATAGGTTTAAAGACTTTGTTACTAAAAGGATCACGTTAGCCTATTACGGCGCCTTCTTAGCAGGAAGAAAGTTTAACCTTGACAGTTAACTTAATAATAGCAAGCTAAAATCAGGTAGAATACGCGATATTAGATTACATAGGAAGAACCTACCTTCGCCACCTTAGTTAATCCAGGACCTTAATACGTATCCTCTTTGAGATTAGTTCTAAGAGGCTTAATAAGCCCATCTACAATCTTATTATTAAATGAGGTCGTTTTAAGAAATAGATAAGAAGCATATAAAGGGACAGCAGGTCCTTAGCTTAATGTAGGTGTTCGTTTACAAGACGGACAAGTATAGATTTCTCCAGAAATGTAAGGCACGCTTAGTAGTCTACGGAAATTAATAGGCCCCAGGAGACCTACCTATGAGAGCTACTATATTAGCTAGTACGACCTTCCGAACCCTTATGGCAATTACTGCAAAATTTGACCTAAAGACGACATAGATAGATGCAGTTAATGCGTTTGTCTATTACGATCTCGATGAGGTTGTTTATATAAAGCTACCGCTAGGGTTTAATAAAGGAAAGACAGACAAAGTACTGCGCTTAAGAAAAGCCCTATACGGACTACGATGATTACTACTATTATAGCAGAAGAATCTTATAAGCTTATTAAACGAATTGGGTTTTAAAGAAGTACCTTAGGAGCCATATGTCATGCTAAAAGGTGGAATAATCGTCTTCTTCTACGTTGACGATATTGTCTTCTGCTACTGAAAGATAGATAAGAAGAAAGCTTAAGAAGCAATTAAGGAGCTAAGCAAAGAATACTAGATAAGTACCCTTAGCGGGCTAAAATGGTTCCTAGGAATCTATATGCTACGCAATTATAGTTAGAGGCTCCTATGGCTATCCTAGGAAGCCTATATTAAGAAGATAGCTAACTAGTATAAGATAGATCTTAGAGGGCGTCTTCTAGATACTCCTATGGCAGAATCGGAACTCCTCCCTACCAATTACCGTATAATCCGTCTAACGCGTCCGTCCCCCAATATAGACCTATTAGTCCGTCCTATATCCCTACTAGCTTCTACGATGCTATATTAGAAAAAACTAGGTTTAGTACTCTATGCAGCCACTATAACGCGTCCGGATACTGCCTTTGCAGTATTACGGCTAGTAAGGTTTAATTAGGACCTAAGCTAAGAGCACTATTAAGCGGCAGATAGAGTTATCTAGTACCTATATAGCACGAGGAGTAGAGCAATCTACTATAGAGGAGATAAGGAAGGAATAAACGGTAGAGGGAGAGATAAAGAAATACGCGACCAAGGACGAGACAACGGAAGAGACGGTAGAAGTGAAGCGCAATCATTTATCTGTACTAGCGATGCATCATTTACGGACAATTCCGTCGATAGAAAGAGCTCGTAAGGATATATTATAAAGCTATTCGGGGAACCAATCGCCTGGAGAGCAAATAAGCAGGGTATAGTTACGACGTTAAGCATAGAAGCCGAGTTGTTAGCCCTATCACAAACAGCAAAGGAAGCTATCTTTATTAGTAGGCTGTTTAAAGCAATAACGTTACAACTAAACGAGCCCTTAATTATTAACTGCGACGACGCCTAGACGCTCTAACTAATTATAGAAGATATAGTAAAGCTAATTATAAAGCTCCGATACGTTAACATCTATTAATACTAGCTACGTTAGGAATACGTAAAGAGACGAGTACGATTTTAATAGACAGTGATAAAGGAGATGATCGCCGATAGACTTATAAAGGCCCTACCCAAGTAGAGGTTTAAGAGCTTTATTAATATAATCGGAATAGTGGATATTAAGGAGTAGCTAAATAAGGAGAAGCAACTGGAGGACCTAAAAGAGAATATCAGAGCGAGACGGAAGGATTCAGATAAGATTATAGTTCAATTAACGCATTAACGGACACGAGAAGGTGGCTAGCTTCGTCCTTGACCAAGTCGAAGCTAAGGGGGGGTGTTAGATAATCTGTATTCTCTGTGGCGTAGGACGTGCACGAGTCACGTGCACGGGTTACGTGCATTATAAATATCTTCGTCTAAGCCCAGGGGCCCTAGGTCGAGCAACGATTAAGACAAGATCAAGATCATCAATCAATTAACCTATTTCATCAATGAATAGCTCTATATGAGTTATCTGACAGCTTCTCT
>Ga0307515_10016508_pt1 | contig 13509 bp, 2 predicted proteins | sample 17_EM_MG_FD_194513 | JGI IMG/M metagenome (GOLD analysis project Ga0307515, IMG submission 194513) | Populus trichocarpa ectomycorrhiza microbial communities from riparian zone in the Pacific Northwest, United States - 17_EM | ecosystem: Host-associated > Plants > Roots > Unclassified | place...
GCCTATATCTCCGTAAAATAACGTTTAAACTACTTAAGTACCCTACCCGTTAAGAATAACCCTGCGTATACTACCTAATCCGCTACCTATTTTAACTTACTTCCTTTATATTGGATTTTTAATCTTATTTATATAAGGAATCCCTTTAGCTTATATATTTCTCCTATAAACCTTTTAATTAATAGCATCTTAATCTTTTCTCTCTTTATATCTAATATTTGCTAAAGTAGTACCTAATTATTAGCATTATTTTATTCTATAATACTTCTTAACTAGTTTATAGTAACTACTTATAAGTTATTGTTGTGTATACTAGTATCTCCTCCTAATTCTAAAGTAGTTGCTATTATAGATAGCGTTGTAGTTGCTTGCTTAGGTAATATATTACTTAACTTCCTTTACTATAACTATAGTAGTAAATGTATAATAAAGCCTTATAGGAGATACCACGATAGACTTGTTAATAGGCTAGGTATATAGGTTAATGAATAGTTAATAACGTAAATATAACTAGTGGAGTAGGTTATCTAATAGATTTACTATAAAGAAGAGAACTATCTAGGTAGGGACTATAGTCCTTTAAATATATAATACTGTGCCTAAGAAATATACTAAGTACGTTAGTATATTAGTATATTAGTATATTCTATATTCCCACGTTCTTATATTTCTATATTCTAAATATATAATATAACTCGCTATATAACTTAATTACCCCTTATTTTATAACTTAATCGGTTTTAGCGCCTCTTATACTATCTTAACTAACCCATATATATATCTCCTTAATAGTGCTACTACTGCTAATATAAGGTCTATAATATAGTAGATAGCTAATTAGTTATAAGTAAGTGGCGTTAAGACTAGTAACACTTTAGTATTAGTAAGTGTGCCTTAAGTTCTACTCTTGCCTTCTAACTAAGATAATAATAGCTTCCCGAGATTACGTGATTATCGCTTATATATATTCTTATCTTTTATAACATAAGGTAAAGTCCTTATATTACTATATACCTGCGTCCCCGCGTAATAAGATGTATATTAATGCCTAGTACAATAGGTAACAATATAGAGAATGGTTCTACTTAAGCCAAAGAGGCTTTATAGTATCTAGCTATATTAAATAGGACCTTTCCTAATAGGACTTATAATTGCTAACTAAAATTAACGCAGTTACCTCGCTACGCGAGGTGGTAACTCTCGCTGTTTGTAATATTAGGTGGCCTTCTTGATATTACCGGACGTTAGGTTGCCTTAAACTTCTATATTATTATATAAATCCAATATAATAGCTTTATTTAGCAGTGGAAGTAGTAATAGATATAATTAGGCTATTTTAACGAATATATAATATAAGAATAATCTATTATTAATATAATTATTAAATTTATAGCACTGCTACAAATATAAGATATAAGTATAGTATATAATTAGTATATCTATTAAATATATACTACTATTTTGGTTACTATCCCTTTATATAACAAGAATTTATAGACTTTTCGTATATATACGCCTTATAAGCCAATTTAGAGGCTCTATACCGTCTAGAGCTTGGTGTTAAACCTCTGGTTAGTGCGGTTGCTTAGCGGCAAGGGTGCTAGCGCCTTATTGACGCTTAGATATTGTGGTAAATAGCAGCAACGTAACCAGAAAGCCTATAATATTTAGTATAGTTGATTAAAAAGCTTCAATATTATTGCCGTCTATTTAACTATTAAACTGTCAGCAAAATATTGTCCTAATGCCGCCTAAAAAATATCGTGCGTTCTTGGCTTAAAAAGCTCCAAGGTAGTAATTTAAGAGAGGGTTTTAATGGAGAATTTTCCTATATAATTAGCAGCTGGTTAATAGAGGGAGGGCGTAAACCTACAGTTATAACGTTATATATCACGACTTTTTAACTAACCCTCGAAAAAAATATATATATATGTTTTTAATAGTGGCCTTCTATAGTATTTTATTGGGTAGGTAGATAGGCGAGTAGGTAGATAGGTAGGTAAGTAGATAAGCGAGTAGGAAAGTAAGTGCTAGGCCTAGTTAGGGAATCAGTATATAGCTAGTAAATCGTTAAAAATACCGCTAATTAACGATTTAGGGCCTCTATAAGAGGCTTCTACTTATTTTAATTAATTGCTTAATACCTAGATTTTAAATTTTAAATTTTATTATTATTTTTATATAAATATTATAGTTATAGGAAATATTATAACTATTATAGTGAAAAGATATATTATAAATTTTTAAAATAATGTTATTAATATTGCTAATATTGCTAATAGGGCCCTAGGGTAGCGTAAAGAAGTATATATAAGTAGATTAGCGGATCTAGTTAAAATAATATAACGTGTCCCACCTCCACGTCGCCATACGGCTAAAAAGACATGGAGTGCTTGCGAACTTGTCGTAAGCGCGGCGGGATCTAATATATATACTCTTACAAATAACCCCAGGCTAGCCCTAGGTTAGCCCCTACTACTTTTTTATTTTTCTAACGCTACTAAATAAAATCCCTTTTCTATCCTTTTCTAGTATATAAAGGCTTTATTTAGTAAGCCTCTACTCCTTTAAATAAACCTTCTTATAAACCCTTTTAAGATGGATTAACTAAATAGAGGCGGAGAGACGAGCTTTAAGGGCCTACTATTAAGTATCTACGGCCTCTTACTTTAATTTATAGAAACGTTAAAGATTATTAAACATAGACAAGAGCTTATTATTTAACTTCTTAATAGTAAATCAAATCCAAAACCCTATAATAAATTAGATAAAGCATCAAACGCCTATAAAGAATAATAAGATGTATATACTTAGTATTAAAAATGGTTTAAATATTATAGGACAATTATATGTTCGCTTATATACATTTAGCGTATAAGAAGGGTTAGCGACTAGATAAAGCCGTAATTATAGTATATATTAACCTTTTCTCTATATAAAAAAATTATATAACATTACTCTACTAAGTAAAAGGATAATAGTAATAAGCTAATTATAATAATTTGTTCGTACTAATTTAATAGCACGAGTGAGTCAGATCCAGGGGCACGAAATACGTGTAGTATCGTATGCTCTTTTGGATAATAGTAACTGTCAATTCTATTAAGGTAGACTACGTGGTCTATATACTGACGCGCCTCCCCCCTAATTAGTCAGCACGTAGGTAGTCAGTACACAAACGCGTAAATACGCGTTCGTATACTAGGCGCTGCAATTATACACTGGCGGTACTTGGAAGATGAAACCACTTATATACAGCCTCCGTAATTGCCTCAATAGAACCATAAAACACGTAAGGAAATACATAAGAAATCCCTCCTAAGGTGCCTTCTGGGCTGCCTTCTAAACGGTGCTCCAGGCTAGCCGTAAGTCCTGCTTACGGTCCATAAAATGAACCATACGGCCTTTTAACGGGCCGTAGACGAGCCGTAAGTTAGATCTTGAGGGCCGCTAAGGCGCTAGTGCTAAGCGAGCCAATGGCGATTTTCCATCCCGGGGATGGAAAATCGTAATTGGTTAATTTAACTACCGGTCCGTAAAATAGGCCGTATAATGAGCCGTACGGCCTTTTAACGGGCCGTAGGCGTACCATAGGTACTCCGTTAGTCCCGTTCTACCTATTTTATAACTTTTAGGTTAAGCCTATTCGTGTTAATTAGGGTTTTAAGGGCTTAATACGGCTTTGCCTTAGTTATAGCGTCTACTAAGTTGTTTCCGCCGCTGATCCATTTAACCTCCGTAATTTCACGTCGTTCGTAGGCCTAACGTAAGCACATTAGGTCGACTATAAGCCTCTTTTCTTATGTCGTACCTAGTTTAACTAGGCAGTTATAGAGGGACTTTAAATCGGTGTATAAAACCAGGGGTAACTGCTCTAGTTATAGGATCTTCTGGACCGTTAATTTAATTGCGGCTGCTATATTAAAGCTATAAGCTAGTATATATAGTTTAGAAGCTAGTATACTACGGGTTACTTATTTGCACTTAATTAAAGACTAGTGCAGTATATTTGCGTCCTAATTGCGGTCTGTAAATATAATCACAAAGCCGATTTATAATAATAGGTCTTTATTATTAGCAAAGGAGGCGTCTATAAATACCATTACACTAAGGGAATTTAGGTCTAGTGGTATAAAAGTAAGTCCTCTTATTACGTTATTAATTTGCCATTAAATGCGCTTATTAAGCTGCTTAATATTTTCTTCTTACAGATCTACTGCCTAGGCCGTAAAGGACAAGTCGTAGGCAGATTTAGGTTAACAGACTATGGCAATATAGGCGCCTCTTGCACGCTATGCAGCGTATTGGTCCTTTATATTTACGGTCTTATAGGTTTCTCCGCGGGAACTAGAAGGTCTATAGGCTTTGCTATAACAGGCTTTAGGTTTTAAGCTTGGCGTTCCTAAGTCAGCTTAATTAGGTTGCCCTTTTATATAATTAAGCCTCTATTAAACTTAATTAGAGTCTACTTAGTTAACTACTCTCGCGGCTTTGCCAAGAACTTTGCCTTTTATAGTTTAGTTTCTTTAGCGTCTGTAAAGATCTAGTCTGCTAGGAATAGGGTATCGTCTATTTAGAGTCTAATAATACCAAGGCCGTTTAATAGGGTGTATAGGAGGCAGGGGTTATAGGTTAACTGCTCTATCCTAAGTTTACGGACGTGGTGCTAGTGGTATGTCTTAAACCAATGGTTTCTAGCTTTTAGTACTCCGTAAAGTAGTTTTATAACCCATAAAATTATTCCTAGTTGCAATTTAAGCTCGCGGGGTAGTCGTATAAAGATGTCCCTACTTAGGTAGATATTAGACTGCATATAGGCTTATAAGATATCCCGTAAGTATAGGGCTACGGGCTTAGTTTGCTGTAGTCTAGGCGTAAGTGCAAGTATAATCCGTTAACTGACTTATTAAATTGTGGGCGATTATATAAGGACTAAGTCCTTTTCCTAGTCGTTATAAGCTTATATAACAAGCCTTAACTTTTTAAAGGCTTTATTAGTACTAGGGTGCTTAATTTCGTTAATAAAGCGTAAGTTAAATATACGGACGCCTTACGGGACATCTTTCTCCATTATAACCGCAAAAACGCCCTTCTTAAGTAGTCCGTTAATCTCTTTACGTTATAAGTCCGTAAAAGGGGTTTCTTATACTAGAACTAATATATCCGCAGGCGGAGATTGCCTTACGGATATTCCTGCGGAGGTTAGGTAATTCTTTATTACGGGGTTCTTAGTTATAGGGTGCTTTTAGGGGCATCCTCGGCCACGCTTTACGGTAGGTTTAGTAGGTTTAGTGGGTTTCTAAGGGACTTCTAAGGTAGGCAAGGGTGCTTCTAGTTCGTCTAATTCGGCAGTCGCTTCTAGTTCGTCTGGTTTAACGGTTACTTCTAGTTTATTTGGCTTAACGTTATAGGTGTTTTCAGGCCAAAAGTAGGGTTTTACGGACGTGCTCCTAAAGCTAGTTGGTCCGCTAGGGAGTTATATACAGCACATTTCGTTTTCTACGGCTAGTAAATAGTAAGGTCCCGTCTAGTTGCCGCTTTTACGCCATATAAGGACTTTAGAATTAAGCGGGAGGTTATAAACTAAGGTTGTGTTTAGTCCGTTACGGTAATATAGGGCGCTATTAACTGCTTGTTTAGCCCATAGTTTAACTATTTCGGCTATTGCCTTCCGTATTATAGCTGCTTGTTCCGTAATAGACGGGGCAGGAGGGCCTAGGTTACTTATCCTTGGGTAGGCTCCATAGACTAAAAGGGTAGGTACTAGTCCGTCCGGGCCAGTGGTGTCGTTAATAGCTTTTACGGCTATTTGTAGAGCCAGTTCCTTTTAAATGTCCTTATATTCGTCCATAATAATCTAGTAAGCTCTCCATAAGGCTAGGTAAGCTCGCTTAATAAGCCTAACGGACTAATACGCCTTAACTGGAACAGCTTTTATTAATATAGCTATGGCCGTAGTATACTGCTAGAATTCCTTACTAATAAAGTTCCTACCGGCGTCGTAGGTAATATACTTAGGGGGTTTAATATATATATCAATCCAGCAGGTCCGTAAAATGTCCTAAGTGTGTTTTATAGATATATTTTATAACCAATAGGCGGCTTAGTAGTGGGTTGCCTTATTAATTATATATAATACTAGGCTGCCGTTAATATACATAATGTCTACGTATACTAAGTAATTAAAATTAAGGTCTTTACGGAGAGTGAACTTGAATTGGCTTGGGGAATGTCCGTATTTCTAGCAAAAGGAGCAGTATTTAGTTAGGTAGTCGATTGCCTTTCTATTAACGTCGTCGTGTCCAGAGCGTTCAAGGACTCTATATAGCTTTTCGGCTAATAAATGGCCAAAACGGCGGTATAGGTGGTAGATTTCAGTACTAGTAAGGTAGCACGGGTTATAGTTAAAAGATTCCTAAATATAGGTCCGTAATGTCTCTCCCTATATAAGGAACGGGTGTCCGAATTGTTATATAATTAGTAGGGTGATATACTTACTTTCTAGGGCAGTTACGGGGCCAATTAGGATATCCGTAACATTGTTGTAGTAGACCTATAGCCTATCCATGTCTGCAAGGCAGAGTAGGAAAGGGGTATCCGCTTTTACTATGTGGAAGTTAACTGGGCCGATTAGAGTCTTAACTTTAACTAATCCAATTAATGCGGTTAAGCTAATGCCAAATTGGATATTTATGGCCCCAGTTTACATAGTGTCAATATCCGTATTATTATTTGTGGTGGTCTTATATATAAGGTATTGTCCGTAACCTGTAGTAGACTTCTTAAAGGCACCTATATTAATTATAACGCCGTAGAATTCTTTAGGGGTATAGCGTTTAGTGGTGATATATGCAAATAGGTCCTATTCGCGGTCCGTAACGTCCGTAACGGGTCTAATAGGTATATTTACGGGCTGGTTTTTGGGTATAATTAAGTGTATAAAGGAGCGGTCGGCTAATACGGTTATAATATTAAAGGCTTAGTTATCCGTAAAAGGTCCGTAGGTGGTTAGGAACGTCTCTAAGGTCTCCTATTCCTAAGTATCTAAGTTAAAGTCAATTATAAGGGCTTCTATTGACTTGTTAAGAGACTCCTTCGCTTCCTCTCCTTCGTAGTCTAAGATAAACTAGTTAATCCGATTATTAAATCTCTTCTTAGACTTATTACGTTCTTCCTAGGTATGCCTTATAGACTAATATCCTTCCTTACCGCATATAAAGCACTTCTAGCTAGTTCGTCTGTGGGGGTATACTTTTATACAAGAGTTGCTACGGGGGTTACGGGTAGGACTTAGTCGGTATAGGTACTGCCGGCAGTAGCGGCGGTCCGTAAAGTAGGCGTCTAAGTCAGTTTGCGGGTTTTGCAGGTCTATAACGAAGGCTTAAGTACTATCTAGCGGGTTTAAGACTTCGTACGTTACAATAGAGGACCGTAAATTGTTAATAAGGCCAGCTACGGTGTCTACAGGCTTATAATAGGCGTATTTACAGGGTTTTACTTCCTAGCAAGCTGTAATAAGCTTATTATATAGGAAGTCGTCCGTTTAAAGCTTAATGTTAAGGCCGTGCTATAGGTGCCGGACGTCTTTAATAAGAATTTACAGGCATTCTATAGTTGACTTTTCGGTATTCTTATCGATTACGGTCCGTAACTTAGTCGCATTCCATTAGGTAAGGATATCACGCCTATATTCCGGCTCTTTAAAGTAGTTGCGTATAGCTTCGCATAGCTTATTAAAGGAGACACTAAGGGGGTTACTCTTAAGGTTGGTGTAGTAGTAGTTAAGGGCTAGGCCACGTAGCATGGTAGAGTAGGCTTAGCTAAATTCCCGTTTAGGAATGTCAGCCTTTTAATAGAGGTCCGTAAAGATAGTTAGTTTAAAATCAAAGTTATCGTTTTCACCGCTATACTTAGATTTGTCGGTATAGAGCTTAGCTAAGTTGGCTAGCTCCTTACCGTAGGTCTTTACTTAAGTGGGTTACAGATCTATAACTTAGGTAGGTTATAGATCTATAGCTTAGGCAACGGGAGGGTTTTAGTCCGTATTTTAGTTTACGGGGGTATTACGGTCCGTAACTTAAGTACTAGGTATGCTTTAGCCCGTAAGATTAATTCCAAAATTGCTTAGGTTTATAGGACGAGTTTAGTTAAGTAGGTCAGGTATAAGGCTAGCGATGCCATTAAGTTTGGGAGAAGTAAAGAGTTTATTAGTGGCTTTGACCTAGTCTAGAATTTCCTCTTTAGTCTATTCCGTTTAATCCTCCTCCTATATTATATTATATAAGGACCGTACAACAGTGACTCGTTTATCCTTTTTAACCCATACACCTTAGTGACATAAAAGGGTTTGTAGGTTACGGATAGTAGTAGGGTTACAAGCCTTAAGAATAGCTTCCGTAAAGTCCGCAAAGTCTTCCTTATATTGCTCCTATAGGTCGTCGTTTAGAAGCTTGTAGTGTCCGTATTTAAGAATTTTAAAATTAATATAGTTGTTGACGCCGTCCGTAGACGTGAGGTCAACTCCCTAACTCCACTTCTTTTGACCTTTGCTAATTTGCTTGCTTAGGTCTGCCATACTATATATATGGTGTAGTACGTAGCAGTGTGGTCAATAATAAAGCAATAATAAATGATAAAATTATCATAATTGATCATTATTGATTGAAATAATTATAATAAAATCCATATTACGTTATCTAGGCAATATACTGGCCTAATCTAGTATTATTCCGTTAGGATCGATAATCAATAGTTATTAATTAGTAGTAGGTCCGTGTATAGGTAGTGCACGGTTCATATAGGTGTCAACACTGACCACTTCCCCCCTTTAAGACCCCACTCCGATACCAACTCTTTAAGCACTCTGTTTTTTCAACCGTCTCTACTCTAAGCTTTATTCTTTCCCATGATATCGTACGACGCCCACCAGAAAAAACTCTCTTAGGGTTATTACTTATTGCAGGAATTGATAGAACTTCAAATATAAATGCTGAAAGCCGTAGCTAACGCTTTTGTTGCTGTTTCTGTGCCCACCACTGAATTGCAGAAACCTTAGGGTTATACGGCTCTCTAGAACAGTAATCCTTATACTTGTCCTGGCTTGCTGGACGGGTATACTTATTATCGATGTCCCGCTTAATACGATCAAATAAGTCAAGCTGTTCTTCCTGTGTCTTAGATTTAGGCTCCTTCTCGTATAATATAGAAACTGCATGCTCGTCTTGGTACTTCTCCTAAAGGTTCTTAACCCTTAATAAGGCGTCCTTCTGCCACTTCTCTGGCCAACATCTCTTGATATAATTTGTATAACGCTTAGGGTAAAAAATAAGAGCAGCTGCATAAAGAGGCGACCTATTAGTTTCTATATAGTACTTATTAAACTTTACCTAGCAGTAATTAATTCTAGAAACAAAGGCCTTATTAGCACAATATAGTTTCTATTATAGCGTTAGTTTTTGCAAGTAAGAAATATAAATAGACGTACGAGAGCCCTATCTATATGCTCAATGAGAATATCCATTATAGGAAGCACTTGGTCGAGCGTTACATTATTACCTTACAATTTCCGAGTTGCTTTCTCAAAGGGTGCAAGGAACTCTAATATTATGCGAAGTAGTTGCTAGTCTTATGAAGTAAGACTGTCCTTTAGGAGCGTTAATAAGTTTTCCTCCATATACTTGTCAACCGCACTCCTGTACTAAAGCGCTATAACAAGCATGTAAAACCAGCTGTTCTATCGCGTATAGTTATTAAGTGGAATCCTTCTCCCTATATAGCTCACGAACAGTTTTGTACGTGTAGCTGAGGAGCGTATATAGATGATAATATTATAAAGCTTGCCAAGTACACCCATACGCCGAAATATGTCTTGCTTATCCTTCTTTTCCTTTTTACTAAGTTCCTCCCCACTCTCCTCATCCTTTTCGTACAACTCAATTTGCTTAACGTTGATAACATCTTTAAATAAGAATGCTTAGACAGTAAGATTGATGATATAGCCTTAATAACGGATTCGCTGTTGCGTGGGATCCTATTTAATATATTTATCTTTAAGGAGACACTAACTAATCGTACGGTAGAGAGTATCGTTTATACTAGAGTTATCGGCAATAATGGCTCTAAGCTTTCGTACAATTCCAAAGTTCTTTAGAACTGGAAGTAGAGCATTCTATTAGTCTGCCCCACTATAACTAGCTACTATACAAAGAGCAAGAAGAGCCTTTATTAGCTCTTCCTGGTCGTTAATAAAGTGAGCACAGATTGTAAGAAGAAGGTAGTTATTTGGTAAGGTCCAGATATCAACAGTAAGATAAATATTTATTAACGTAGACTGGAGCTTTTTCCGTACGATATCCATTTGTGATTAGAATAAATTATTAATTATTTTAGCAATAGTTGCATAAGATACTAGGATATAGCTTCTTAATTCCGGATTTAGGGCTTAACAGAGTATATAGAGTTCTGGCCACTTAACCGCCCGGAAAGGAAGATTATATACAATAATTAAGTTAAAAAGAGCCTGCTTAATAACATCCTTATTAAGAATCTTCTTTAGTATATAGGAATTAAACTTAGTTATATTATTCTAGGCGGAAGCTTCGTTATAGAGTTGCTTTAATTTCTCATATGCTGCGACTTTGGTACTACTATCGCTTACTTCCATAATAATTTAATGCTTCGACTTTAGGTGATTCCGAAGGTTAGTAGTTAATAATCCGCTATACGAGCATTTAGAGCAGTAGATAAGCTTCCGGCCATTTCTATCGCGCTCTAGCTTATTGGCGTTCGGTTTACGGGAGTATTCATGAACTGCGGACCTTATATTCCTCTTTTGTTATATACTAAAGTCCTTAATCAAGTTAAGAGTATTAGTAAGAAGAGAAGAATTAGCTTCTGAAGCCATAATTGTATATAATATACAAAGAAACTAAAAGATTTAATATTTTTCTCTATAGTGGGTATGCCAAGATATTATCGAAATGATTAAAATAAGCGAGTAATAAGCGATAAATGATTATCGATTGATCTTATCGCGATAAGATTTATTACTGACCACACTGGTACGTAGTAGGTGGAAGTGGTCTTGTAATAGGTCGTAAAGGTGGTTAATAGGTCCGTAACGGTTTGTAGGAGGGTAGGGGGTTTCCGTAAGGTCTTATAACGGTCTGTAAAGGTAATTAGCAGGTCCGTAGTGGTTCGCGGAAGGGTAGGGGGTTCCGTAAAGATCTATATTTGCGTTTATAAACTTCCGGTAAACCGTACTAAGACTTAAATAAGTATACAGAGTTAGAGATAAGTCCGTAATCCCCGACTTCCGACCTTCTAGTAGGTTATACTAGGAGTCTAAACGGGTGGTCGCTGTCGTATATATCGCTCGGGGGGAGGTGTCAAGTGATTGCTGATCTGTGCGCGCTTACTGATCAGTGTTCGTACTAATTTAATAGCACGAGTGAGTTAGATCCAGGGGCACGAAATACGTGTAGTATCGTATGCTCTTTTGGATGATGGTGACTGTCGATTCTATTAAGGTAGACTACGTGGTCTATATACTGACGCGCCTCCCCCCTAATTAGTCAGCACGTAGGTGGTCGGTGCACGAACGCGTAAATACGCGTTCGTACACTAGGTGCTGTAATTATACATAATTAAATATAGGATATCTAATAAAAGGCATTAAAAATAATAAAGGTTATTAAATTAAAGATGGGAATGCTATACCTCTAATAGACAACTTAGAGATAGGTAGTATCTTAAAGGATAAAGATAAAAAGGAGGAGGATAGTATTACGGACCCTATATTAGCAGTAGTATAACTACTTAAAGAGGAGATAGCTAATTTGGTAGAAATAATATAGAAGGTAATAGAACTAATTAAGCTATAGAATAAATTATCACTATGTGATATATTAGGTTATAAGACTATAGTTTAGAATATAAGAATATAGAAATATAGGAACGTAAGATATACTAATGTGCTTATTTTACTAATATACTTAATATATTTCTTAGGTATAGTATTGTGTATTTAAAGGACTACAGTTCCTACCTTAGATAGTTCTCTCTTTATAGTAAATCTTAGAATATAATTAAAGTTAATTTATTAGATAACTACTCCACTAGTTATATTTACGTTATTAACTTCTTATTTACCTATATACCTAGCCCATTAATAAGTCTACCGTAGTATTTCCTATAAGGTTTTATTATACACGACTTATATTAAATTTAGAGCTTAGAGTTCGATTTTAAAACTACTTTAAACCTCTCTCTCTTACTAAAGGTCGTAATACTACCTTTAAATCTTGGTATTTTACCCTATTGCCATCCTTAATATAGCTCTATATATAGGCGACTGGTAGTACGCCTTTAGTAAAATTCTTCTTATAGCTAGCGTTAGTAAGCGTATATACGCCCACTAAGCCAATTATTCTCTTAAGGCAATTTAACATATTTAGAAAAAGATAAGGCTATAAAGGGAGCTGGTTCTCCTTTAGAGAAGAACTAGCGATTAGTCTTTAAATAGAAGAGGCTAGAAAGTATTTATTCTTTAATACGCAAAGCTTATTCTATCCTTAACTTACCTTCTGCTTACCTATAACTCTTACGCTATACTATTAATTAGATAATTATATATTCCGGTTAAACTGGCCTCTTATAATTTTAATCGCTTATAATCTATTACAGAAGGAACGTATAGTTATTAATTAACAATAACGGGCCATACTCCTTTACCCTCTAAAATAGCGCCCTTACCCTAAGAGGCTAACGGAGTACTATAAACTACATAGCTAACTCCCTAAAGGCCCTTTGCGACTAAACTATAAAAGGTAGTCCTAATTTAGAAATAGAAGAAGGACTACTATTATACTAAAAACAGCTTATAGTTTTAGATGTTAACAACCTACGGATAAAGCTAATCCGTAAAGCCCACTATTAAGTCTTTATAGTATACCCTAGCTAAAATAAAACCTACTAACTACTAACGCCCTATTACTATTAGTAAGGACTTCTATCTAATATAGAGTAATTTATTAAAAACTACTACGCTTATAGGCGCGTAGATACCCCAAGGGATTAAACTTCTAGATAGCTATAACTACTGCTAGTTATAGCACGTCTTTAGCAACATATTATAATAGACTTTAAGTTATTCCTAAAGGATGCCTATGGCCATAATATGGCCTTTACAGCAATTAACCAACTATATAAGTAATCCTTCTCCCTCTTTTATTTTAAGATTATAACTATAAAGGATATAGCCTGCCTTTACGTTAATAATATCTACCAAATCTACAGCGCTCCTAAATTAATTATCTCTAACTATAGCCCCTAGTTTATATTAGATTTCCGAAATAAATTCTACTATATCCTTAGGATTAAAATTAAACTCTTTACTATATACTACCTTTAGACTAACGGCTAAACTAAAATTATAAACTAGTACTTTAACTAGCGCCTATAACCCTTTATAGACTACTATTAGAAAAACTAGTTAAAATTACTACCTAT
>Ga0307515_10016510_pt1 | contig 13508 bp, 5 predicted proteins | sample 17_EM_MG_FD_194513 | JGI IMG/M metagenome (GOLD analysis project Ga0307515, IMG submission 194513) | Populus trichocarpa ectomycorrhiza microbial communities from riparian zone in the Pacific Northwest, United States - 17_EM | ecosystem: Host-associated > Plants > Roots > Unclassified | place...
TCTTCCATATGGTTCCTTGATACCCAAGTAGTCCAAGCTTGCATGCCTTGTTAAATATTTAACCAGCATACCAAACACGACCAACTATACTTGCTACAGGAAGGAACATCAAAACATATATATATATATTTGCTTTCAGACAACGTTCTAGCAACACATGGAACATAAAGCTTGTTTTAACTATGGCAATACCGCAATTTAAAGTATATAAAAAAAACCCCTCTTTCTCCCTGGTTGAAACATGTGTCACTGTGTAACCATTGTCGTCGTTTGGACGATTTATGCCACAGCTTTGCAGCTCTCGCATGCCTTGAAAGCAAACCCTTTTTAATTATGTGTTAAAATCAATTAATTTATGCATGCTAGCAGCAGGGAGGGAGAGGGTGTCTGCTCATTTTTCCCCTTGTAACATGTACCAACCCTAGTGAAACATGCACGCATGCATCTAATGATGGTATTCATTTAATTTAAAGAAATAACTTAATTGATTTATTGATTATAAATTTAAGTTCTTTCATTACAAATTTATATATATATATATGATCATTAATTTTATAAATCGTAAAATTAATTGAGATATACGTAAATTAACCAAAACAACCATTCTAATTAAAATAAAAAAAAGGGTTTCCATTTAGTTTCATGCTATACTGTTTTTTTTTCAAAAAAAAAAATTATCTAAAACGATCGATATGGTTTTTGCGACTTTTAAGAAATCCAAAATCTGAGACAACTCAGCGATGATTTTCCGAGCAACTTCTTATTGATGGGACACAGACAACTTCATCCATGTGAGAGAAGTTTAGGAGTAAAATAATGTTGAAAGAGACATGTGGTCTTGTTATTACATTTCCAAGATAATGTGCTAATGACCGACCACTTTTAGCTTGGAAGTAACCAAAAGGTTAGGTGCAATAAACAAGCTTAATTAGTGATTTATTAATCAAAAAATTAGTTATAGAGGCTGGTGGTTTCCCTGTGATTAATTGAATTTAAAGGATTTAGGTGGGCTTTTAGCATCCCTCTCTCGATGATGATTGATTCTTTGTATCAAGAACCTGTTATGTGATTGGTGTGAATCGTGTGAGGTAATGACGATTAGTGCTCCTCTAAATCTTTAAACTTATGCACCACATCAAGAATGTTGCTGAGAGGTTCCAGGTATAATTGTTAAACATGCTTTACAGGATTTACAGGATTAAACATAGTTTAATCCTGTAAATTCGATGACTTAAAGTATGGTTCAAGATGATTTTTAAGTTGAAGTGGGAAATATATTAACTTAATAAAACCTGGTTAATTAAATAAAATTGACACATAACTATTCAATCAAGCCTGATTAAGTTAATATCAAGAATTTTTTTAAAAAAAATGAATGAAAACACATCATTTTAATTTCTAATTAAATCAATGGCTTGTAAATTGATTCAAAGATCCAATAATTTAGATTTTTTTTGTGTAAAAATTATGGTTTTAGGAGTTATCTAGGGCAAAAGAGATTATAAAAATAAAAGAATAACATTCTTTTTTTCTTATAAGAAGAATATGAGGCAGCTCTTTGATGCACAAAACAAAGATTTAGTGTGTCAGGTTACGAGGAAGAATGTCGGGATTACTATGTTTCTGGCAGAAGCAGCAAGGTGGTATGGCCCTGCGGCTTCAGTCTAGCTTTGGTTTAATCTGTTTTTTATCATAAATTATTTATTTTAAATTATTTTTTATATAATTGTTTTAGATTATTTTAATATCTGATGTTAAAAATAAAAATTTTAAAATAAAAAAAATATTATTTTAATATATTTCTAAATAAAAAATATTTTCAAAAATATTTACTATTTACAAATAAATACAGCCAATTAAAGTTTCTTTTTACCCTTAGATCTGGGCAAATAGCTTTGTATTCAATCCAGCTATATTTTCTTTCTTTTATTTACCTTTTCCTTTCTAATCATAAAAATTCGAGGAGCATTGAATAATGAACCCACCATGGAAGGCAAGAACCTCTCTGGTTGACCATCAATAAAGAATAGTCTCAAAACTTAACCAGGAAGTTCACAAGTACAATCAGAAATTTCCCAGAAAAAAAACAGAAATTTACCAACTTGCTTGTAAGAAAATGATCTAACCCGACGAAGAAATAAAATAATTTATTATAGATTTGTTGAGAATGATTCTAATCTAGTTCATGGTGTCTTAAAAATAGAAGATGTTCTATTGGATCCCAGTTCGATAATGGTCAAGGTGACATGCTTTCCTGTATTATTAGCACCAGCCTTTGTATAAATTCAACTTTCTCCAGCAAATTTCCTTGGAGTCCTTGTATCTATAGTCAAGATATTCTTTTCTTTTTATTTATTTATTGTCAAATTGCAAAGAAGAGTTGAACACAAGGGTTTGTCTCTCGTGAATATAGAGATCCCACAACATTGCCATGATTGCTAAAAAAACCCCTAACAGCTCAATCCACCATTAAATAACGAGTAAAAAAAAAAACAGAGGTCCCTTGGGCCTTAACTTACTTTTCATGATCAAACTAACATTTTCAAAGTAGCCGTTGCACCTCCTTCTTATACCATTTAAATACTCTCTCACCAAATACTTTTGCTTTCCATCAAGAAATCCGTGCCCCTCTACGCTCCTCTCTCTCTCTCTCTCTCTCTCAAGACAAAGAAACACCCTTCTTCAGACCAAGAAACAAGATTCAAGACTGGTTTGTCATTTATGGTCAGTGCTCCAATGGATCTTTTTGTGTCAGAAATCACCACTCCTTCAACCCCATTACTGTTTGCAGCAGCTACAAGTACCATTGGCATGAGTACTAGTAGCAGCAGCAGTATTTGCAGCAGTGAGGATAGCCCAGCAACATCTTTTCGCTTTGAGCTACAAGATGTGGAGTGTCGTAGTTATCCAAGCAAATCTTTATCTGGGGCTTACTCATATAGGCCCCTGGCTGTTTTATCAGGTCATGTTGGGTCAGTTTCTTGCTTGGCTTTATGTGGGGAGTTTATTTTGAGTGCTTCTCAAGGCAAGGATATTATAGTTTGGCAACAGCCTGATTTGAGGTTGTTTACAAAGTTTGGTCAAGGTGATGGTTCTGTGAAGGCATTAGTGACTGTTGGTAGTAAGGTTTTTACTGCCCATCAAGATAGTAGAATTAGGGTGTGGAAGGTGTCAAGAAGGTCTGAAAATGTGTTTAGGCTTGTTGATACACTGCCTACTACAAAGGATTATTTAGGGAAGTTTATGAAGCAAAGTAATTATGTGCAAACTAGGAGGCATCATAAGAAGTTATGGATTGAACATGCCGATAGTATTTCTTGTCTAACTGTTTATAATGGGTTGATTTATTCTGGTTCTTGGGATAAGACTCTTAAGGTTTGGAGGATATCAGATTTGAAGTGTTTGGAGTCAATTAAGGCTCATGATGATGCTATAAATGGATTGGTGGCCTGTAAAGGGATAGTTTATTCAGCATCTGCAGATGGGAAAATTAAGGCTTGGGGGAAAGAGGGAAAGAGTTCACATTCTTTGAAGGGGATTTTGGAGGGTCATAAAGATGTTTCACTTAATTCAGTGATTGTTTCAGATGATGGAAAGTGGGTCTATGGAGGAGCATCAGATGGGTTTGTGATGGGGTGGGAAGGGAGCTATGATTTTTTGAGTTGGAAATTGGTGTCTGAGACAAAAGCACATCAAATGGCTGTTTTGTGCATGTGTTTAATGGGGGAGTTTTTGTTTAGTGGATCTGCTGATAAGAGTATTAGTATATGGAAGAGAGAGGCTTTTGGTAAGCTTTCTAAAGTTGGGGTCATAAATGGCCATGAAGGGCCTGTCAAGTGTCTGCAAGCATCACCTAATAATGTTGGTAGCGGGTTCTTGCTTTACAGTGGTGGCCTTGACAAAAGCTTAAGGGTCTGGTGGGTTCCCAAGCAATCTACGGCACAGAATACAGAGGAAAAATCCATCAGCTTGTGTTCGTAAGATTTTCAAGGTCAAGTCTTGAAGCACTGATTCCCAGTATTTTTTTCATGTGTTTGCAGTGCTTCTAAATTGTTCTTATAGTTGTTGATTGATATTCAAGTGTGAGAAGCTTAGGGAAATTGAAACCTTAGAGGATCAGTTAAAAGATTTTTTTTTCCTTTTTTTTTCCAGATTTTGATTTCTTGTTATGTTGTTCTCGGGGCTTAAAAAGTCTGTGGGATATGTTAAGAGTGGTCTGAATTAATTATTTTTTTATCTTCTTTTTCCTTTGAATAGGGTCGTATACAGGTTTTACATTCTATCAATTGTAATTAGTTTGTTGAAGGAATCAATCAATGAAATAATAAATATTTATTTTGTCTTTTACATGATTGATTTGCATGATTTCAGAGGTTTAGTATAGTTAAAAATTCCTGACTTGGAATCTGTGTTTTGCTAAGGACAAATACCACAGAACATGGTTTTGTTACGCATAAACCTGACATTGCTACCCAATCAACACAGGAAAATAACACTAAAATATGTTCTCAAGTTTATTAGAACCTTTATCAACTAAGAGTTTGGTTTAGATAAGCCAATGATTCATTGCCTTAATGGTGTAGTTTCCTTGGTATTTTGTATTTACTTTATCCTGTTTTCTTTTCATCCTTGATATAGATTGATGCGAACGATCAATTTTCCTGATCTGTATTAACATTTCCTTCTGAAAGCCGAGAACGGAGAAGACTAGTGTACTTTATGTGTTGATCTAAATCAAACAATCTATTCCTTGACACTAACCAAACGCAACAAGAGCTGAAAAGAAAACTAATCTTCATTGTTTAGGCATCGCCTGCTGTTGTTGCTAATTTTAACGGTTCAGTTGCCTCTTGTCATTGTGGTTTTCTTGATCTTCTTCAGCCTGCATTGAAAGGCTTTTTGGTGTGGCAACGCTGGCAAAAGCACTTTACAGTATTAACAATGATAATCTTGCAACACTGGTGTATCATGCTTTGTCTAACAGGCTGGCTGTCCATACTCTCCCTTTTCCCATTTTTTATTCTCCACTGAAAGAAACGGAGCCTAACAAGAGGATTCAAAAATATTGCAGATAGAAACAAGGTTGGACAACTGAAATTTTCAAGAGTGATGCTAGCACATTGATTTGGCATTGTTCTATCCATAAGACTGATCCGTCATCTTCTTGCTTAGCATTTTCTTATAACGCTAAAACATCAGATGACACAAATTAGATTTGAGTTATTTGATTTTTTGGGTAGCTAGGGAAGTTTTTCATCTGTCAGCAATGAAGATTCCACAGTGGAATCTACTCCTTGGAAATGGGAAGAAATTAATTTCCATTTTGTTTTCTTCAACTTTGTTTTGCTAGGAGATGCAAGTCAGAGAAAAAAACTGAAACCAGTCCCTTTCTCTTCTTTTTTTATCCCCTGGCATTTGTTTTCTGTCTCGGGATAAAGAAAGGGAGATACTTGGAACAAAAGTTACATGTCCCTTCTGCCTTTTTTATTTTAGAATGACAAAAACTCACTTCAAAACCTTTTCTTAGACAAATTTACTTTTATATCTGTCTTTGTCATTTCAAGTTTCAACTAAACATGTCTCTATTCTTTTATATATGTCTCTTTTGTTTGAAGACACTAACCAAACAATAACCCATAGTTTTCACTGTAGAATTATATCAAAGAACCTATATTTCACAAGAACCTGCTCCAACAAGTCTCAAGCAATAAAGTAGGTTTTGTTGGTCAATTGTCGGTCAGGATATAAAATATTTTAGCCGTTTCCAATTCATCTTTGGACCAGAAAATGTCCCTAACAGGAGAAATTAAGGGCAGGATGTTAACCCTTCTTAAAGCAACCATTCAGCTTGTTTAACCCGCAATCAGTTTATCAATGTTCTGTACACAACAACCAGTCTAGCTTTAGCTGCACTGCTTTATCTCTTGCATTGTAGCTCAAACTGAGACAATTGCTACCGTAATGGACCACAAGGGGAGAGAGAAAACCTATAAAAGAGAAAGGAATATTTAAAACAAATCTATTGATTCATGTGAAAGGAAGGAAGATACAAACTAAAGCAATGACTTAAATAGGTCCGTCTTGGAGAAATATTTCACTTTTCTTCAAATATGATGTCTCCATCTCCATCTTTCTATTCTTTTAGTATAAAGACTATAGAAACCTATTAAACTGGACCACTCTATGTTTTTTTGTATGTTGAAAAACATTTCATTCTGAGTTTTATAATAGAAGAAATCAAGCAGCCATTCAAGAAACGAGCAAAACTTTGAAGGCAGCCAGCTCGGATACCATCTTTGTGTATCATCTCTATTCCGATCTTTAGGGACCATTCGAAAAGTTCAATCAGCCAGCACAGGCACTTTTTGAAAAGAAACAATTTTTTTTTTCAATTTATAATTTGGTTGAGTAAGGCTCGTGATAGGTTGCCAAACTTGAATGTAATAGAATTTATCATTAGTATTATCTCGTGTAAAATGCTTGTTTGTTGAAAAAATGGAAATGGAACAGAATCACAGCCTAGCATTTTTCTCAGCCGACAGTCATCAAGCAAACTAATTGAACATCACCTTTCGAAGCTTCAGTGTGAGGTTATGGCACCTTTTAGAGGCATTCATAATATGAATCATTCTCTAAATTAAATAGCAAGGAGTTCCATATGATTTTGTGATTTCCATATGAGATTACATCAGTTGCATTCACAATATAAAGCTGAAAGGTAGAAAAATCACTACAACAGCTATTATTTCCATTCGCCTTGGGTATTAGCATTTTCTGACATCCATCGAAGTGTCTGATGATACGTAAGCAATAACTTGCCCATTAAATACCGGAATGCAGAAGATTTCTTGTTTTTACATAGTGAATTAATGACAAAAATCCTCCACCACCTTCTAAACTTGTTTGTAAAAGAGAACGTAAGCCTGGTCATGCAAAACCTTACTCGTTGTGATGGCAGTGACAGATGCATCATCAAAACGTAGCCACTGGCCATTAGAATGGCGCACATCAGCTGTATAATGACCTTTTGAAGGCTCCCTCCCGTGATGAGTTACTGTGGCAACTAGTTCATACTTTCGGCTCTGTAAATGCAAACAGAAGGAATCCAGTAAGAAATGACCCAGAACATTATTCTGACTTCAATTTGATTTGACAATAGAATAGCTGATTGCAGAAACTGCATGCTAGTAAAGAAAGATGACTGGCATTTAAAAAAGAACACTTTAAGCTTTAGATAATGACCTATCACCAATGTACAATGAATACATGGAAGACACTTACAACCATATAAATGTTGCATGGTGAAAGTGGAAACTGAATAAAAAGTGGTAAACCATTTGTGAGAGGATCGTGTATCCATTATAGGTGTGCAGATTAAACATGAATATTATAAATTGGTATTTTGTAGCGATGTACAATACTCATGGTCACTCTTCAGTTCCCTATTAAAAGGGTTGTAATTTGTTGAAAGTGCAACTAGATTTCTTCACCAAAGATTATGTAATATGAGAGGAAGAAAAAGATACGAGATAGTTACCTCTGTCGATGGGGAAACAAGTAATTCCCGACTCAGAATGAATTCAAGAGGAAAGTGCACAGGCTTGAGCAACTTGGCACTCCCTTGGCTTCCATAACTAAAACGCATCAAGTGCAATATCATTATCTTTGAAAGTGTCTGTATTTTGACAGATTTTTTTGCAGTCACCACACCACTCTGTGAGATATGGCAAAGGGTCAGTACTTGGTTATCGCAAAAAATGTGCTAACCATATAAATGTAACCTCTATCATAATTTTCTGGTCACATTATCATCCTTATCAGAAGGACAAGTAGTTGGGAATTCTTCTTCAGCCAATGAGAGCGAAAATGTAAATGCACTCAGAAAGAGCCTTAACAAATCCTAATGATTCTACAAAGTTATGAATTACATGCCATCCATCCAAAGACTCCCAGTATGATATTGCTTAACAATGTCACACTCTAGAATATCTTCATGGATGTACAGTAATCTAACCAACCATGATGCAGGTTTAAATTGTTTTCATTCGTTAAGGAAGCAGGGAATACCTTCCCAATTGCAGAAGTCCGGTACCCTTCAAGATTTTCAGGTGCAGAGAACAGATGGAGTGCATCCTCGATAGTGCGAACAACTTCAAGGTGAATATCAAGGTGGAGCAACAAAAATGGTTGAACTGTTGCAGAAGCTTTGTTTCCTGCACCACACAAAAGAAACATTAAGGACATGACACCAGGATGAAGCCATAGGGACTACACAAAAATCCATTCCGCCAATTTTTTTTCCTACCAAAAAGAAATAAAAAGGATAATAGAAATCAGTGATGGTCTGAAAACATTTTGATGTTATGTTGTATTAATTTTCTTACCCGCAGTTTGATAGCTTAAATAGCACTTCCTTACTGATCTAATATGGTATCCAGCAGGAATGGAGATAAGAAATGCCATGCAACAAGCTGGCATGGTCAGCCAGATGATTTAGGGGAGAGAACAGGAGGGAGAAGCGAGGGAGGGAATCAAGTGATTGCCTTACATTAAAATGGTTCCATTTGAATCAGATCATGTAACCACAGTTCTATTGGTTTCCTTGCCCTGTGCAGCTGTGCATGCCATTATAAGCAGTCGCTAGTTATAATTCAATTTTCATAGTTGACTAGCATGCCCTTTTGGACAAGTTTGCAAGTTATTCCATCAGAGTAGTGGGGACAAAAAAATAACAGATAATTAATAATAAAACTGTAAAAAAGAAATAATTTATTAGGATCATACAGGGAACAGGAGAAGTACATCAGAATGAGAAGTGAGGAAACAAAGCAATTCTAACACCCAGGTGATTCTCATCCTTTAGATTGCCCAAAAAGCAAATTAGTTCTGAAGGAGAAAACACTTAATATATGTAGATTCTTCTAAGGAAAAAATGAAAGAAAATGAACCGAAAGATAGCATAAACTGATACCTCTTGCCTTAACCACACTTCTCAACTGTCCTCCAAAAATATCACTTAACTCGGAAGGAATGAAGCTTTGTGTTCTAGTCACTGCAGATTTGTTTTTTGGCCCAACTGTCTCCCATTCATCTTCTTCTGTAGAAGAAACTACAGAGGTTTTAAAACCATTTGTACCAGAGGATTGTCCTTCAAGCTTAAGTAATTCATCATGCATTTGATGCATGATGAAACTCAGAAACTCCTGAGCATCTTCCTGCCTGAACACATATCATAGAAAGAAATATCAGCAGGCCTGACCTTGCTAGATGCTAAGCATGATAAATTGTTGTGGCATCTATTTTCAGCTTCTATTTCATCTTGATAGTGTACCTGTACTTTATTTCATTTGTTGTCTTTCCAGAGTCCAGAATCACCTTTCCATAATTAAACTGTCTTAAGGAATTCTACAAAATGAAATTCTTGTTTCTGTTCGCTCCCAATACAATGAATCATGTTTATTTAGATTTCCAAGCGTAAAATCAATAGCAAAGGAGGTTATGGAAGCAGGGAAAGAATATATGAGGTATTGAACTGAAGAAAGTCCTACTTAGAGGATAAAAGGCACACAAGCAACATTACATAAAATGCATGCAGTTCCTTCAAACTCGATCCCTATCTTTGTACTATGATTTCCTGGGAAAATTGAAAATAAAAAAGGCCATTCAAAACCATCATATCCTAAAGGCGTAATTTACTATCATTCCAATTTTCTACCAGGAAAACTTGGTGAGTGCAGAAGGATATAATGAATATAAGATAGAAAAGTTATAAGAACAGTGAATGCACAAACCTTGGCCGTCCTGATATGCTATTTGGCACATCTGGGGTGAAATTTTTAAGAACAGCTTCAAACATGGCAGGACGAAAAGGCCGACCAGTCTCAACAGCATCTTTTTTCAAGTTTGAACTGGTTGGCATGTCAAAGTCACAGACGAACTCTGAAAATGCAGTCAATGTAGGAAAGCCAACCTAGCAGATCATAGTTCAACAAAAGCATAGCTGTCATAAGCATGTGGAGTTTTTTACGAAACTTATTTGAATTTGATTGATTCAACTTATAAGATTTTGGAACGATTAGAAAATTACAAAAACAAACTATTCATTTTGAACAACAAAGAACAATTAATCAAGCTCAACAACAGGTTTTCCAACAAGCCTTACAAGGAGCTCTAGTATCAGTATATCAAAATAGACAGCATGTTTTCTATTGCTAGTGGTCTTATGCATTGTTATGATAACCAGGTCCACTAAAACCACAAAGAATCAAAAGAAAAGGATAGGAAGAAATTAAAATGACAAACCTTAGGGATGTCACGGATTCTAAGCTCCTGCAACAGCTGCACAAAAGGGGAACAGGATAAGAGCGCCTGCAGGGTCGCATTAAGAAAGCAAAGATTCCCTGTATTAATCAGGCCACGGGGTAGCAAACTCTGAACAGCAGGAAGAGGCCCATCAGTTGCTTTCCAAACATCCTCTTTTCTCACATGTATTGAAGAATCATTGCTAGTCCCGTCATGATCCCCATCCTTAATGCCTTCACTATCAAGGACATGAAAGCTCGAACTTTGCAATGGACTTGCGGGACCATCTTCCTTCTCAGACAAGTGCAAAGAAGTTAAATCGATACTCTCAGTTTTCAAGACATCCACACCATTACTGAGGGAAGAACCATGGCTCGAATTGCCTATGCTTCCATTTTCTCGCGGACTTCCTAACACCCCATCACCTTTCTTGGCAACCTTCACATCTTTTTCCTTCATAACTGAACTCTTAGACTGAGAAGTAACATTTCCATTAGCAGAAGCCAATTGCGTATTCAATGTGGTATCAAAATTACCAAAAGTTATTCCAGTTCCAAAATTCAAAGACCCAAATCGCAGTTCTATCTTCTCTACCGGCTTTTCGACTTTGCCAGGTGATTGCTTTCCCAGCAACGATTTCGTTTCATCTTCAGTGAATGAACCAAATACCAGTACCTTCTACAGTAGTATGCCACAAGTTACCATCACAAATCACAACAAAAAATAAAGAAGCAAAACAATCATCAATGAATCTGGGCATACACAAATTTCTCTCGTTACCAAACTTGCAACACATAAAAGTTCCAAATTTTAACTAAGTCAAACCCATTAATTTTTCTCTCTTTTACCTTCATTCAAGACAAACCCACATTCAAAAACCTAAAAAAAAAACCAAGACTTTAAGCACTAAAAGACAATGAAACAGAAAAAGAGAAAAAAATCCCACCTTAGAGTCGCTCATGTTGTGCAGAAACCAGAGCTTGAGAACCTAGAAAGAGCGAAAAAAGCTTTGAGGTATAATCAGTGTTAAAGTTGTCTCCTTTCTGGACTAGGAAGGCTAACGAAGCAACAAAAACGACAGGCCTTATGATAAGAGTTAGAAGGGTTTGAGACCAGGTCCAGAGTGAACAAGAGAAAAGAAGGTGGTGGTTAATTGAAGACATGAAAAAGATGCAAACTTTGAAGAACTCGGAGAGAGAGAGCATTTAATGATGGAACTCTCTCTTTGGTTAAGGAAGAAGAGGAAGCTTATGCAAGGGAACATAGAGAGAGGGATGGAGGGAGAGTGGGGGGGGAGGTGGGGTGGGGGGGTGGGAGGGGGAGACTGTTTTTTGTGATGGGTTGATTCTTGGTTAGGGTTAGGTTTGTTATTTTGGGTTCTAAAGAAAAAATAAAAGAGATGGGTGTGTTTGTTTCAATTGATACGGTGCCGTGTCCGAGGTTTCTCGGAATTTTAGAAATTTTGGAGGAAAAAATTAGGGTGTTCAGAAAAAATCATCGTGTAATATTTACATTTTACTCTGCATGATACATTAAAATTAAATAATATGGATATGTGAGTTAAAAAATTTAAGAAATTAATATCATAAATTGAATAACGGTTAAGATTTTTAAAATTTGATCACCTAACTCGAATATTCTATACTTATTTTTTCTTTTATATTAAATAGCCTATGAATTGAGTGTTTATTTTATTTTATTTAAAAATGTTTTAGCTTCAAAGTTTTTTCAATGAATTTTATATTAGATTTCTTTTATGTAACCAAAAAAATCTTGTTTCTTTGTTGGAAATTAAGAAAGGTATCTAAAATTTAATAGTTATGCAAGATATGAAAATTAAAGTTAATATTTGAAGTGTCATGTCACCTATAGTTCACGCTACAAGTTCATCTATATATACAAATTCATAAGCAAAAATTATGGATATATATAATATCTACAAAAACTTTAATCCAACCCAATATATATGCATTCCACTATGGTCCAAACAAAATTTAAACAAATTAGATTTATAATTCATAAAATATCACAGGCTGAGTTTGAGTTTGATATAATTATGAGTTGAAACTTAACCCAATTATTCATGAACACCATGAAAAAAATAGGTTCACTCACATTTTTTTTCCATTGTTAGCTTAGTTGTTCATTCAATACTTAATTTTTTATATAAATATGAATATTTATATGAAAAATTTATTCAATTAAATAATGTGTTTAATTAAAAGATACAGTCTTTTACTGTGAACCAAAACACGATTCATTGTAGATTAAAATAGTGAATGACCATTTTGGCTTTCTCAATTAAGGATAATATGGTTTTTTCTACATAATCTATTAGTCATATCAGATTAATTGGGACAAATTGATTTTTTTACATTTTTTTAGCATAGTAAAGTAACTTAATTACTTTTAGAAGCAAAAAAATATATAAAACGTGCTTCTAAGAGCTTTTTTTGTATTTTCCTTTAAAGCACAATGAAATTATCGAATTACCCTTAAAATAAAAAAAATATTAAGTTGACGTCTAGGAGCTTTTTTGTATTTTCAACTTGGTTTTCGACCAAAAGCAATTTAATATTTAAATAAATATAAAATATTATTTTTTTAAAAAAATGGTTGCCACGTGGTGGAAGACGCCTGCATCATTTAGGTGTCACATGGAGTGTTGTTTAACGACCAAGTAGAGGCTTATGGGGAAGCATTTAAATCGTCTCGATGACCTCTTAATCCCCTAGCGATACATGTGGGCAATGGATGTCTGGTTTGGTGTTGACGGTTTTTTCTTTCTTTTCTATCTTCTTTTTTATTTCTTTTTTTTTATTTTTTTTCTTTCTCTCCTCCTCGATTTTTATACATAATCCTTTAATTTTTATAAGCAGCCATTGAGTTTGTTTTTTCTTCAGATTTGGTTACTATTCTTTTCATTACTATTTGCTTTATTTGAAATAATTTATAAAATTAGATTTTTTTTTCAATTTCACCCTATATTTTTTTTTTCATTTATCATGTTTAGTCTCCATTCTTTTGATTGCTATTTAATTTCTATAATTTTTAAAATTGATTTTTTTATTAGTATTTTATCCTCTTTTAGTTTTTCCTATTTTATTCTTATTTTTTCATTATTTCTTCTTTTTTTTTACTTTAGCCAACTTTTTAAACTGATATTTTTTCAAATTAGTTGGAAATTAAGCTTATTTACTGAGTTT
>Ga0307515_10016511_pt1 | contig 13506 bp, 2 predicted proteins | sample 17_EM_MG_FD_194513 | JGI IMG/M metagenome (GOLD analysis project Ga0307515, IMG submission 194513) | Populus trichocarpa ectomycorrhiza microbial communities from riparian zone in the Pacific Northwest, United States - 17_EM | ecosystem: Host-associated > Plants > Roots > Unclassified | place...
GGAGATCGCCTATATAGCTTTACAAAAAGCTAGGAAACTAGGCCGCTAGTAATATAATCCTATTACCTTTAAGTGTAATGGGACTAGCCTAGTTACAGTAGGAATGTCTTAGTAAAACACTTAACAGATAACTGTATGAAACTGTTTATAACTATCTATAACTATCTGCAACTGTCTATAACTGTCTGTAACTATCTACAACTATCCGCGATTATCTACCATAATCTATTATTTTCTACCAAATTCCGCTAACTTAATTAAATTCTACTAAATTCCACTAATATAATGGAATTTGGTTAAAACCTATTAAAATCCGCGTGGGTTTATGCCTACGCGTCTACTGCTAAGACCTTAAATATTTAGTTATAAGTTTCCTATATTCCTTTCTCTTCTTTACATAATGTCTTATACTCTGCAAGAGCTATATACCTATAAATTTAGATAGAATTTATATTATTCCTTTAAATCTTCCCTAAAGCCTCTTTGCGCCCTTATATTATATTACATTAAAATAACTACTATTAAAATAGCAAATAAACCTAAATCCCTTTTAATAACTATAAGTATTATAACCCTAGTTAGGGAATAGTTAACCACAATGCAATAAGCCTTTATGGACGCCTTAGCTTAGCAGTGGGCTGCACTGGAAGCCTAGCACTAGTAATTAATAAAAGCACTCCGCAAAGAACTCCGTAATATTAAGGTGTTTATATTATAGACCCTAATAGCAACACCTATAAACAAGATTAAAATAATAGTACCTAAACCTAACCTGTTAAATATAAACACTAAACTGGTAATAGTAGCTTAATCTATATCTATAGCAAACCTAGTACCTATTATAAAATCTAAAAAGCTTTCTAATCCCCTAATATTTAATAGAAACCAAAATAACCTACATCCCTTTATAACTAAGCTCTGTCTTAAACTCTTAATAAACTATAATTAATACCCTACTAAGGCTAGCAAGGTTAGCTATAGAATGTCTTATTTAAGCAAGGATACTATATAAACTATAGATCCATTCTTCCGTAATAGCACTTTTATTAATTTTAAAACCTTTATCTCTCTACTAGAATAAATATATAATAACGCTAGCTATAAATATACAGCTATTACTAAACTTAAAAACCTATAATAATGGAATTAAGACTTTACCAGCTTCTTTTTAGAAATTTTAGGTCTTATTAGTGAGCTAGATTGGAATAAAGCCGCTAAAGTCGCTGCTCTTTAATAAGCTATTTTGGATAAAATTAGAGCCTAGTTAGTAGGTAGAGAACTGCTAAAAGACCTATCCAAATTTGCTATAATATATTAACAAATTAATAAGGACCTTTAATATAATAAACAGACTTATTCTCTAAAGCCAACTACACCTTATATTTAAAACTCTATAAAACTAGTATATACCCTAAAGCATAATCCGTCTCTAAAACCTAAAAGCCCTATATATAACCCTATAGACCTTAATGCCGCTTAATCCTATACACCCCTAGGAACTAATAAATAAAGAACTTAAGCTATAAATAGAAAATGCTTTAGATATAGTAAAAAAGGATATATTTAAAAGCATTGCCAAACTTACCCCTTTAAAAAAAAGTCTGCTGTAGTTCCTCCTAATCCTTAAGTTATACCCAATCCCCAAACTGTACCCAATCCTTAAATTACATCCATTCTTCAAGTTATACTTATTCCTTAAATTATACCCACTCTATAAATTATATTTAAACGCCACAAAGTACCTTACCTTTAATTAACTTAGGAAACGAATTGTCCTAAGGCTAAGTTGCGTCTTAGGATAGAAAGTGGAAGAGTATAAGTGTCTAGGCTCTTCTAGCGCTAATACATAATATAATTCCCTTAATATACTTAGTAAAATTTAAACACTTAAAAAATAGAAGAAGGTATAAATCCTAATAGACAGCGGAGCTACTAGCATAGGCTTTATTAATATAAACTATATAAAAACTTAACGCCTAAATTTAAAGAAACTTAATAAGCCCTAAAGCCTATAAGGCTTTAATAGCAAACCCTTAATATATAGCAAAATAACGCACTACACCCTAGTAAAAATGCGGATAGGTAAACACCTTAAACACATCTCCCTATTTATAACACCATTAAAACAATATAAAGTTATACTTAGATATAGATGGCTAAAATAATATAACCCCTTAATTAGTTGGGTTAAAAAAACACTAAAGTTCTATATAATATACTGCTAAAGTTATTACTTAAAAAACTATTTGCCCTATAAATATATATATAACTACTTAAATTTAACATAATACGAATTACCCTTGCTATAAACCTTAAGCCAATACAACAAATCTATAACTACTGATTGTAGTAAAGAATGTAAAGATGTTATATTAAAACCTCTTAAAATTTGTATAATATAGGCCGCGCCTTTTATCTTATTAGTAAAAAGAAAAGATTATAAAATCTTTACTAACGTAAAGCACCAGCGAGCCCGCCACCCCACCGAACCCACTAGCCTATTTCCTACCAAAAATCGTAAAAATTACAATATAATATCTTAACAACCACTAAACAATAAATTCTAATAATTTAGATTTGGACTTTTATATACACTCTGCAGCTTCTATTAAAATTATATAATAAATAGTTTAGTGGTTTTTAAGATATAGTAATTTGGCCTTATTTTAGCCCCCAAATCTTAATATTTTAAAAACTACTAAATTATTTATTATGTAATTTTAATAGAAGTTATAAAGTGTATATAAAAGTCCAAATCTAAATTATTAGAATTTATTGTTTAGTGGTTATTGAGATATTATATTGTAATTTTTACGATTTTTGGTGGGAAATGGGCTAGTGGGTTCGGTGGAGTGGTGGGCTCGCTGGTGCTTTACGTTATAACTATAAAAGATATTAAGAAAGCACTAGAACCAAAACAGTATCCTAATCCTTAACCTTTTATACCTAAAGAGTACTATAACTTAATTAATAAGTTTAAAAAATAATTTATAGACTAACTAGCCCTATACTAAAAAAAGCACAATTTTAAAATAGAACTTAAGCCTAGTATAACACTAAAGTTCGGTCCGCTATATAGTATATTATAAGAAGAACTGCTTATAATGCAATAATACCTTAACAAATATCTAGAAAAAGGATTTATTTATCCTAGCTAATCCCTATTTGCCTTACCTATACTATTTATTAAAAAGCTAGGAGGAGGCTTAAGATTCTATATTAATTATTAAGCCCTAAACGCAATTATAATTTAAAACTAATATCTAATTCCCCTAATTTAAGAGACGCTTAACTATTTAGTAAAGGTACGGTACTTTATAAAGCTTAATATAATTACTGCCTTTAATAAAATCCATATATATAAAGGAGATAAGAAGTATATAGCTTTTTATACACAATAGGGACTCTTTAAATACCTAGTAATTCTATTTAACGTAAAGAACGGTTTTAGTATATTTCAGTAATATATTAACAATACACTTCGCGAATTCCTTAATGTATTTATTACTGTATATATTAACAATATCTTAATTTACTTATCCTTGCTTTCTAAATATCAGAAATACATTAAAATAGTCCTTAAACGCTTATAAGATATAGGCTTATAATGCAATATTAAGAAATATAAGTTCCACGCGTCTAAGATTATATACTTAGGCTTAATTATATCCTATAATGGAATTAAAATAGACCCTAAAAAAGTTACTGTAATTATAAACTAGGAAAGCCCTAGCAATATATAAAATATTTAAGGATTTTTAGGATTTGTAAATTTCTATTAACAATTTATTAACCACTTTTTAGAAATTACTTAGCCATTAGTAAACCTAATAAGGAAAAATATATAATTTAAATAAACCGCTAAATGTAAATAAGCTTTTAATAATGTTGGTTACATAGGGTAACTTACTAATAATAACTACTTAAGTAGGTTACAGTGATGTTGGTTAATATGCTTGATTGTATAAAAGTTTAGAAGGGCGAAGAGCCTAAGGCTCCTCGCCACGCTAGTGCCACGACAACACGTAACGACCGCTTGCCTCATTCCTAACACTAGCAACTCTTCTTTTGTAGTTGCTATCTATATACACTTATAGATTACTGCTATACAAAGATACTAAGCGAAGAAGAAGAAGAACGTTGGGGGTTAATGCAAAGACAGAGAGGCTGCTAAGGCGCTAGTAGTAAGCGAGCCAATAGCAATTTTCTATCCCAGGGATGGAAAATCCTAATTGGCTGCTCTTAAATTACTACATCTCCTACTCCCTTTTAACCCAACCTTTAACTCATACACGTAGAGTATTTATACTAACAAACGTCTCTAGTACCTTATTTAGGTTTGCCTTCATTATTACATCTACTGGGTTATCTTAGCCATTAATCCATTAAATCTTAAAGATTTCTTAACGCTCATAGGATTGCCGAAGTGCCATAATATTAATTATAAGACGCTTCTCCTTTATAGTACTAAGCTTAACTAAACACTTATAAAGGGAATATGAGTTGGTGCATATAATTATAGGAATAGTAGGAAGTTTAAGCCAATCTATAATTATCTTAAGGGTAGTTCCAATTGCAATTACTATGTTAGCTCCGCTAACCATTCCATATATCTCTAACGCTAGAACGCTTTAAGTAACGCGCTTGCTCTTGGTTAAGCTCCAATAGATAAAATTGCCGTAGATCGTGAAGTTATTCTCTCTAGTAGATTTATTTACGATAATAATCTTATATCTTAGCTAGGAGCTAAAATCTTTATTATTTATAAATGATCTATTAATAAATATAAAGAGCTTAGCGGTAGGAAGGTTAATAGGCACATAAAGTAGTCCTTGATTGAGATAGTTCATTTGCTAGGAAAGGCGCTTATTTAGGGCAAGAACGTCCTCCTTAGTTGGTTCCTGGTATTAAGCGGCAACAGAGAGATTAAAGGAAGCCTTAGGTTGACAAATAGAAGTAACATAAGCTCTATAAGCGCGTTACTCCACATATCCTTGCTTTGGAGAATTAACATTAATAACATTAATCTTCTTGCCTTAACCTTTCTAACATAAAGTAATAGAATCCTCGTTTAGAGAGAGGATGCATCTATTAAAGAACAATAGTATTGTTAAGTCAAGTCTTTCCTTTGGCTTTGCTATAAGATTTGCCTTTACTAGCTTATCTTCTTTAAGAGCTAAGAATTAACCGTCTCCTAAGATAATTATATTATTAGTTTGCATGCTAATAATTTTAAATAAAGTTTCTATAGTTGTAATAAGGAAGCAGGGGTTAAATATAGAAGTAATTATTAAAAGCTTCTCTTTATAGTGTTTACTATAGGTAGCCTACTAATAAGTTCCTACCTCTGCAATTCCATATAATGGCTTAAGTACAACCATAATCGTATCTTTGGGATATTAGTAGCGAATTTACTCTAGAAGGTATGCCAATATTAAGCGCTAAAGGTGCGTCTTTAATTAGGTGTAGGCCTGGGTAATATCTTACAAATAAACCGTTATTCCATTCTTTATTAAGGAGGAAGCTAGCGTAATAATAACTTACTAACTAGCTTATTGAATTGTAGGGGATTACATAAGAATCACTTCCTTACCGTTATTATTATAACCTTAAATAACCAGTCTTAACTTCTTAAATGGGGTATTAGTAGCTTTGCCTTTAATCTTATTAACCATTTTTAACTTAAAGATACGAACTCCATTAAACTTAGTAGGGTTATACTTCTTAAATTTAAAGACTCCTCTTATAATAAGACCGTTGATCTCCTGCTTGTTAGATGCTTGGAAAGGGGCTCCTAAAGTTATAATACGGCCTTCCTTTTAAAGTTGTTTTACGAGCTTAAAGTCCACCTTCTCTTTAGCTATTATAAAGGCCATTAACAACTTAACTCTACTCTTAATGGCGGCAACAAATTACTCTTTAAAATTAATAAGATGTTGGCAATTTTATAATCCTTTTAGGCGACCTCTACCGCGTCATAGTTATGGCACATCTACTATAATTGTATTAGAATTATAGTCGCCTTCTAGAGCATATTGATCGTAGTTCTCCTCTAGGGTATCCTTTAGGGCATCCTATAAAGGCTTAAAACTGTTATCCCTATAGTAGGGCTTAACAACAGTTAAGTAAAATTAAGTGGGTCTATAGGGCATCTAAAGAGTATAAGTTTAACCCTTAATAGCAATAAGTATATATAGGCCTAACCAGCCCCCTTTCTTACGCTATACCTATACTTTAAATTAGAGTGGTAGATCTGTCGTTATTAAGGTATTTAGACTGTTTTTTATTCTTAATATATTATTGACCTAGCGCATAGCGTAGATGCGGTATACCTCCTTTATTGCCTTACGGATAGCCTTAGCTCATTACGTAATAGATGGAGATAGTGGAGAATTGTTAGTTATTTAAGAGTAGGCGCTAAAGACTAGTAATATAGGTACAAGCCCATCTGGGCCAGCAGAATTGTTAATAGCCTTAATAGCCATTTATAAAATAAGCTCTTTGCTAGCGCCCTCTAGTTCTAAAGAAATAATCTTATATACTCGGCATAATAGTATGTAATATTATTCTACTTTTCCAATACTATTATGTGCCTTAATAGGGACTTCCTTAACCTTAATTTCTATTACCTTTACCTATTATTAAAACTCTATAGATGAGAAGTTCTTTCCTATATTGTAAATGATTTAATTAGGGAGTCCTAGGTAGACATTAATCTAGTATAATTAAAGAGTATCCTATGCGTTCCTGGCTGATATATCCTTTAAGAAACATGCGGCTTAGAAGGAGGTTAAGAAGTTAATAACTTAGAGTACTGGCTTGCCGCTAAGATATATAACATTAATAATAATACAGAAGTTAAAGTTATAGTTATTTTTAAGGGTGAACTTAAATTGGCCAGGGGACTTCTAATTCATTTAGTAGTAATAGCAGTACTTTATAAGATGCTTAATCGCCTTAACCTTAACTTTATAACCTGCTCGCTAAAGAACCCTAAGTAATTGGTAAATAGATAGGTAGCTAAAATAACGGTATAGTTAGCGTAGTTCTAATTTAGTTAAGTAGCTCTAAGCAACGCTCTTTTCTAGTTAATAAAGGAGTAACTAGGGGTGACCCTACTTACGTATAACAGGCACCTAATTATCTCCCTAAACAAGCACATTCTTAAAGTTGTTAAGCTTAACGCTTAATTTATCTATATCTTTAATACAAAATAGAAATGGGGTGTTTGCGGGAATAATATAGAAAATAATATACCCTAAGGGGGTTTGGACCCTAATTATACTAAAAGAGATTATAGTATCCTTACTAAAACGAATTATATATTGGCCTGCCGTTAATTAGTCAATCTAAATAGAGCTATTAAGCTACTAAAGAGCTCAAACTTAAGGTTCTCCTACTATAGATACTCCTGCGGCTCCAGTATCTAGCATAATACTATAGAAGACGTTCGCCGAGTATCTATCATTAAAGGAGAATGCGGAACTCTCCTTTAGCTTATTAAAGATATCTAACTTTATAATAGAATAAAGCGTAGATTAGTTATTAAGGATAGCAACAGTTTATATGCCATCTACCTTACCGTACTTAGTAAAGTATTAGTTAGGTAAGTTATCACAGCTTAAACAAATGCCTCTAAACCAAAGCTTAAACGAATGCTGTATTACGAAGATACTAAGCTAAAGAGAAAGAAAAGGGGTCGCTAGGACCAATGTAAATAAATATATAGGGTGAGCCGCTAAGGCGCTAGCTTTGGGCGGGCCAATTATAGGTCGGCAAAATATAGCAGAATTTGGCAGGTAACGTACAATAGCGCCGTTACATCACCTCCCTCTTTAAAGAAAGCCTACCTTTAGGCTTAGTTAGAAATAGGGTAATACTAGGCTTATAAACGTGGGATTATAAAATATAAGATAAGGAGATAAAGGGGATATAAGTACGTCCAGACTAAGTACAAAGGGCGATTGTAGGCTAAGTGGAAGCACTAGGCCAGAAAGAGTAGCCGCTAAAAGTCTTAGCACGGATCTAACTAATTAGACAACTTCGACCGGCGGTTAAAGTTCCTAGATATCTAATATTTTATAGTACTGGCAGAAAACGGCAGAATATAGTAGAATTTGGCAGACAGCTATATTAGGGCTTTAGGGCGTTTTTGTCCCTATATTCTTCTAGTAACTTATTATCTTTATTATACTAGCATTCCATCTATTTGTCTAGGTACTTTAGGGGTCTAGGCGCATTAGGGTATTAGTTATAGAATTCTTTAAGCTTCTAGGGGCAGCCTATAAAGTTCTATATAGGGTACTAGGTTGGGTTAGAATCGTAGCCCTTCTATTAGATACGGTATTTTAGCGTTCCCTATACTATCTTATAGGCCAGTATTTTATTAACCTCCCATTCGCTATCACCGTTTACTTAAACTAGTAGGGGAGGCTCGTTCTTTTGTCTAGGCAATAGGTCGTTTATAGCTTTCTGTAACTTATCCGGCGAGAAGATAGGGTAAACCCTAATTAAATCTAGGAGCTTTATCTTATACAAGTTACCTATCTTCTTAAGAACCTTATATAGTCCTGCCATCTGGTAGTCCAGCTTACGGCTAGGTTATTCGGTTTTCTAATTCCTTATTATAACCTAGACTATATCGCCAGGGGTAAAATTAGGCTCTTAACGGTGTTTATTCGCCTACTGTTCCATCGACCTTTAAGCTTTTTTTAAGTTCTTACGGGCTACCGTCCAGGCCTCCTCTAATTATTTAGCGTACTGTTAGGCCTTAGCATAGGATAGCTTCTCTTATATAGTCTGGGGTTCTTCTAGCCTTTTCTAGTTAAAGCTTATATAGGGTAAGTATTCTATTTCCAGCTAAATCGGGGCAAACCCTATAGAGTTATAGGGTAAGGTTGCTTGCGCGTAGTCTATTAAGGGTAGTAGTTTAGACCAGTTATCCTAGAAATAGTTAATAAAGGGCCTAAGCCTCTGGTCTAGGTACTAATTTATAATCTCTGTCTAACTATCTATCTGGGGGTAATAAGCCGTAGAAAGCTTTAGCTTAATACCTAAAATCCGGGTAAACTTATTCTAGAAGGCCGATATAAACTATAGCTTATAATTAGACATAATAGTATCTAGTGGTCCGTAGATTTAGTAGATGTAATAGACATATAGCTAGGCTACCTCTTTAGCATTAATATTCTTATAACAGGGAATTAAAAACGGGCGTTTACTAAAGCGGTTAACTATAACTATAATTATATTATATCCGTCACGGTCCCTAGGTAGTTTATAAAAGTCTATAGAAATATACTACTAAGGGCGCTCTAGTATTGGGAGTGGCTTAAGTAGTCCTAGGGTCTTATCCTGTGGGATTATAGCTCTCCGGCAGTCTTTACAGTTCCGTATATATTAATTAATATCCGCAACTATTCTTAGCTAGTAGTAGCGGTAGTTAATAATTTTACGGGTCTTATTCTTGCTAGGGTATACCGTAAAGACTTAGCAATAAGCTTTATAAATTAGTTTGGTCTGTAAATTATTAACGTTAGGGACTATAAGCCGCTCCTAGTATAGGAGCAATCCTTCCTCCGTCTTAAAATTGGGGTCTTTTTTTATAGCTTATTCGCGGAGGGCCCTTAGGGCATTAGCCGTGCGGTTTATAGTTAGGAGGCGGTTAATTAGCCCTATTAGCTTATCTAAGGACCCCTCTATTAGTACTAGCTTATTTTGCTAAAAGTCTAGCTCCTTAAGAATCCGCGGGTCGAGCTATTCTAGATAGAAGAGGGCGCGCGTCCGATATTAGGTCTTTAGCTTATCCTAGGGTCCTATATCTTATTCTCTTCGGGTTAAGGTATTAGCCTTAGAGTTTTGCTTACCAGAATAATATATAATCGTAAAGAAGAATTAGGAGAGTATTTTAGCCTACTAGGCCTATTATTTAGTAAGCTGCTTTATAGTTATAAAGTACTTTAGGGCTTTATAATCTATATATATCTTAATCTAGGAATTTATACCTTTAAGCTCTGCGCGCTATTAGAAGAGTAATTAAATAATAGCTAGTATTTCTTTATCATATACTTTATAGTTATACTTAGCTGGGTTTATTATCTTTAAGAAGAAAGCTATAGGGTACTATTTACCGTCTAGATATAACTGTAATATAATTCCCGCTACGACCCTATTAGAGGCGTCCGTTTTTAGTATTAATTTAAGGTCTAGGTTATAGTAATAAAGGATTAGGGAAGAGATAAGCTAATCCTTTATCTCTTTAAAGGCTTTTATATAGCTATTATTAAAAACAAAAGGCGTATCCTTCCTAGTTAGTTGTACGAGAGGTTTTGCCGTAATTCCGTAGTTATAGATAAACTAGCGGTAGAAGTTGCAGAAGCTAAGGAAGGACTGGATTTCTTTTACTATATAAGGGGGCTTCTAGTTATAGATTACCTCTACCTTCTTAGGGTCAACCTTAATTCCTTCTATAGTTATAATAAACCTAAGGTATTTTATACGTTTTATTCTAAACTCGTATTTCTTAATATTAACTTATAAGCCTGCGTTCCGTAATCTCTCTAGGACCTTCTTAATATAAACTTAATACTTAAGTTCGTCGTCTAAGTATATAAGAATATTATCTAGGTATGCCATATAGAATTTATTAAGGTAATTAAAAAAAACGTTATTTATATACCTTTAGTACATAGCCGGTCCGTTTATTAGTCTAAAAGGAAGAACTTTATATTTATAGGAACTATAATAGGTACGGAACGTTGTTAAATCTTTAGATATAGGGTCTATTCTAATTTGGTAGAAAGCTTAGCAGATATTAAGTTTAGTAAAGATCTTTGCCTAGCTTAAACGTATAAGGGTCTCGTTAATTAAAGGAATAGGATACCGGTCCTTTTAAGTAATAGCGTTTAGCTTTTAATAGTTAATATAAAAACGAAGGCCTCTATTAGGCTTTTTTATAAACAGGATGGGGAAAGTAAAAGGGGCTTAACTTAGCTTAATAAACCCTTTATCTAGGTTATCAATTAAGTACTACTTTATTGCTTTTAGCTTATCTATTAATTAATAGTAAAGGGGGCTATAGCCTAGCGAGTTATTGGCTTTTAATTAAATCTTATAATTATATATCTGGTAGGGGGGTAACTTATCTAAGGCCGCCTTTAAGAATATATCCTTATAGTTTATATAAATAGTAAAAAGGAGGCGTTTAACTAGTTTCTTGTTAGTTTCCTCAGCTAGCCTTTCCTCTCTATTATTAATAATTCGGTTAATCTTATATAGGCTTATTATAAAGACCTTATTGTCCTTCTAGTACATATTAAAGTAGAACGCTATAGCGCTAATTACGGCGATGTCTATAGTAGGGGGGTTGCCTAATAATAGGGGCGTATGTAACTTTAGGGACTTCTAGGGTACTAGCGTTATTATTACCCCTTTTAGCTCCTATTACATCTTTTAGAGGTCATCCCTCATATCCTATTAATACGTTCTTTTCTATACCGGTTAAATCCGTGCAATTTAGACGTCGTCTATATCACTATCTGTCCCGCTTCTGTACGTAAAGTCCTCTTTAAATATAGCGCTTTGGGAGAGTATCTTTATCGGTACAGAGTTCTTTCTAGCTTTGTGGCGGGCGTCTTTTTAGGCAAAGGCTAGGTTATAGGCCCAGACATCCTACTAGTAGGTAGGGTTAGCCCTTACGGCTAGTGTCTTATGGTTGGTTTGGATCTCCCTAATAAAGGAAGGCAACCTCAGTCTATCCTCTAGCTAGATAAACCGTCTTTATTATATATTTAACTAGATATTAAAATAGGACATTTATTTTCGTCTAAGGATTATATTATAAGACCCTAGGTCTAGGATGCAAAAGGGGATACTATATTAGCGTTGTCCGTTAAGAGCGATATATAACTTTAAGACGTAGATAACGGGCTGACCGGCTTAGCCGTTATAGCCTTTTACCTAGACAGGCTTCTCTAGTTAGATGGCTTCTACATTTAGAAACTTGGCAACATTATTCATATAGGCAGTATTTATAAAGGCGAAGCCATTTACTCTAGTGTTAATAAGGGCGGTTATATTAACTCTATATCTATTTTAAGATACTATATATAGAAACGTGAAATACTTTCCACCCATTAACTAACTAAGATTAATTTCTTTAAGATCGATAGGGTACCCTAGGGGGAAGTCTTTCCCTAGGGTTCCTCTTTTCCCAACTTATCTAACGTTTCTCCTTCCTCTATCTCCTTAATATCGCCTATATCTTTTAGCTCCGGGTAGGACGAGGTAAAGTGACCCTACTTATCGCAGTTAAAGCACGTAGCCGAGGCAGGGTTAATTAGAGTATTACGGCAAATATTAGTTAATAGCGTAGTATATAACTAGTCGGGCGAGGCTTACCAGTGCATAGTTATAACCGCCTTTAATAAAAGAGTAGTTATAACTTATCTTCCTACTCTAGCTTCTATAGGTATAGCTAGCGAGTTCTAATTATTACGGAGTTACTTCTACTAATTAGGGCGGGCGTTAATCCGCTTTAGTTCTAAGTCTAATAATAAGTAATAAGCTGCGAGTCTTTTATAGGTTAGTAGGTTATCTAAGGTTATAGCAATCTTTTTTTATAGCCGGATTGTTAGCTTATTATATAGGTCTAATTAGTAGTTCTTAAGGGGGACCTAGCCTTCTCCTATAAGGTATAGGAATTAAGTCTAGAATTCGGCAAAGGGTTAGTTCGGTTTTATTATTAGGCGATTATAGTTATAACGGGCATCCCGTACTTTATTCAGGTTAACGTAAATAGCCGCTAAGTGCTATATTATCTTATTAACGGATATAAATTAGATAGGGGAGTCGTCCTTAAACTTAGCTTAAAGGTGCCATTAGGCGTCCCCAGTAGTTTAACTAAAGAGGTAGAGCATTTTAGCTTCTTTAGAAAGGAAATGGTTATAGTTAACGCGGAGCTTTCCTTATACTTAAATCCTCTAATTTTTAAAGGTAGGGTCTATCCTGTCGGATAGTAGTGGGGGATTAGGGAGCTTAACAGACTTTAATTACTTCGTTATTGTATTCGTACTCCCTAGTGTATTATATTTAGTAGAGTAAACAGGTTAGCTAGGGCTTTAAAAAGGGGAAGCTAGGCTATTTTATAGGGCCGTAAGGCTTTCTAGGATCTCTTATAGGGTCTCTTATATATTTCTCGCTTTAAGATAATTAGCTTCCTAGCTGGCTATAAGGGCACGAATCTACTCGCGTACGTTTACGACGTTATTATTATCTTCAATTTCTAATCCCAATTAGATCTCAGGTTCCTCTTAGGTAGAGGCAGCTCTCTTAGATAAGCTTGCTTTAGGTGCCATTATTAGCTTCCTAAGGTTTGTCGGTATTATACGCTTTAGTTTTAATTCTGGGGGTATAGGTCCAGTCCTATCTAGCTTATAAGGTGGGATATTATCTAGGCCTTCCCAGGCAATATAGAGTTGTTTTAGTGTCTAAGTATAGCGCGTTAAT
>Ga0307515_10016513_pt1 | contig 13505 bp, 9 predicted proteins | sample 17_EM_MG_FD_194513 | JGI IMG/M metagenome (GOLD analysis project Ga0307515, IMG submission 194513) | Populus trichocarpa ectomycorrhiza microbial communities from riparian zone in the Pacific Northwest, United States - 17_EM | ecosystem: Host-associated > Plants > Roots > Unclassified | place...
TCAATTGAAATTTTTTTAAAAGGTTTAATTGAATTTAATGAGGGTTTAATTGCAAGAAAATTAACCTTTTGAAGTTAATTTAGGCTCTAAATAAAAGAAATAAAATTTGGGGGCTAAATTGCAATTTTTAAAAGTTAAATTAGTCAAATTAGGTGCCTAATTGCATAAATTTCAAAGTATGATGGGCAATTAGGACCTAATTGAACAAATAAAAAACTAAGGACCAACTTGTAAGACACACAAGACTTTTTAAGTTAGAAATTGGTGAAATCAGGGGTCAAATTGAAGATAATTGAAGGTTTGATGGTCATCTGGTGGTCCAATTAAACAAATCAGAAACCAAGGACCAAATTGTAAAAGATGCTCAACTTTGGGGCTGGCAATTAAGTTTGGCAGGGGTGAAATTGCATGAAATGAAGGGTCATGATGCAATTACAAGTGAAATTAAAAGAAATTAGAAGAATATGGTTTGATTTGAAATTTGCCAAATATGGCAGCAAGTTTATGAATTTTTTTCTATGTTGGTTGATGCATGTTTCTGGGTTTCTGAGTTTTGTTTGGTTCTTGTTAAAGGTTTAGGAAGACATTTTGAATCTAAATTGTATGAATATATAGGCTGTTTTAAGTTGATAGCTTTGAAGCTTGGAATCTTTTGCATGATTTTGATGATTTGTTGTTTTTATTAGTTCTTTTTTATTCAAGTATATTTGGTTATGATAATATGCATTGTTGACAGTGTATGTTGGGTTTTAGGCAATCTTAGTTCATGTTGTTCATGTTCATTGGAAGAACAATGTCTTGAGTGCTAGTTTTAGGTCTCATTTTGATTCAATTTTGGTTTCTGCAAGTTCGTATCATTACTAGTAAATAATCTAGGGTTTTCATGAATCAATAACATGAATCAATAGACTGCAGAACTTTGGGTGCAGTGTGTTGCGCTCTAAACTGCCCCCCATATTCAAGTGTATGGCAGTGCTTCAGTATGTTTGTCATTTCCTCTTCTGGAATGCACCTCCTGATGACTTGATCTGCACAATGCCAATAGAGTATTGGCTCCTCCCATAACTAGTGTTTGACTTCAGCAAGAAATTTCTTCTTTTGTTTGTAAGAAAAATATGGCGGGATGATCTTACCTGCAAGAAAATTGACTTAATCTGAATACCAAGGAATGAAACTGTTAGTGGAAATTGCTAAGATTCTTTCATTAGTGTTGTTACCTATTTTGGATTCCCACACAAAAATGAAAAAATCAAAAAAATAAATCAAAAAAATATTCGAAAGAAATCCAAAAAAATAATAGGAGCGAGAAAAGGATGCTGGAATGCCGAAAAATAGCCAAAAATTGGTTGAAGATGTTCAAAAATGCAAAAGGTTGAAATTTTGACAGTTTATCGTTAACTGATGAGAGTCCTGTTGACAAAGAAAATTCAATTTTGAAAAAAACAATATTCAAAATCAGATGTTTATGGACTCAATTAAATTTTATCTAAGGTTTAATTGAATTTATGAAGGGTTTGATTCCAAGAAAAATTGATTTTTAAGTCAATTTAGGCTTTTATTGGAAGAAATTAAAGTTCTGGGGTCCAATTATAATTTTGAAGAGTTGATTTGGCCAAATCAAGGGCTTAATTGCATAATTATTGAAGTTTGATGGCCAATTAGGGACTTAATTGAAACAATCCAAAACCAAGGACCAAATTGGAAAAGGCGCTAAAATCAAGGGATCTAATTACAATTTTTCCGGGGGCTTGATTACAAAATTGCATAAACATCCAAGGACATTTAAAGTTGCAAAACGGTGCCATTTTATTCAACACTGTCCACTGTCTTCTTTAGAAGACGTTACATGAGCTGGCCGAGAAAAGTTTGCAGTGGCGAAGGCGCGATTTGCTTCAATCAAGGGGGCATGTTTCACGGCTACCATGATGCACGCCGATGTTACTCCATCCCTGCAACAACAAAGGGAAAACACCAACATCCTTTGGCTATAAAAGCCAGAGGATGTACTGCACTGAGGAGGGGAGGAGAAGGCAACGAGACAAAAGGAAAAGAAGAGAGTGTAAAGAAGAGAGAGGCAGAGGGAGTGAGTAGGAAGAGAGAAAGCAGATAGAAGGCGAAACCAACAGAGGAGCCGAGTGACCGTCAGAAAACGCGACACCGACAGAGGAGTTGAGCCACCATCTGCTCTTTACTCTTCCAGAACGAAGGAAATAACAGAGGAAGCCACCATTACCATTGGCTTCACTTTTTTCAGAACCAGGGAACCAGCAGAGGAGGTTAGGCCTAGCCCGAAAAAAAAAATTCTTCAAAAGTTTTTCAAAAAATATATGATTTTCCCGCATCTTTTTTTATTGAATTTTTCTTAGTATTGGTTTGTATTTTTATACTGTAAAAATAAAACCCATTATTAAAATACCTGATTTTCATCAAAACATAAAAAAAAATATTTTGCTTTCACGCATACGGCCAAGTCTCTCAAAAATAAAAAATAAATAAATAAATCATATTGTTTTTTAATAAAACAAAGGGAAATTTCAAAAAATATGTATTAGCATGCATTTTGGCTTTAATAACCAGTTTATTAAAGTCACGAGAACTAGGACAATTAATATTTCAAAAATTGCAAAAAAATTATTTTTTTTTCTTTTAATATCTGGGGTTACGACCTTATACGTAAGACGTATTCTGGATATTAAATTCTTTTGTTGACGTCATAATTACCCTATAAGATAAGGATCTCCTTACCGAGGAGGACTTTTCTTAAACTATAGACGGACTAACAACTAGAAAACACGACAAGACCTTAGATTTTATCAGACAATAAAACAATGCAGCTTACCTTAGGTAGGGCGTATTTGGGGTGCTAATACCTTCCCTTTACGCAACCAGTCCCCGTACCCGATCTCTGAGACCAGTTAAGGTTCCTAGTGACCAAAATATTAGGTGGCGACTCCCATTCCAATTTTTCATTGATAAGAGACAAGACTTCCTTGTCTCCTAATATTTGCCAGATAGATAGAAGATAACAGAATATAAAGGTGGATGTTTTCGCCGCGACACTGCACACATGCGATAATCAGGAAAGCTTTCATTTATAATCGTGAATTTAGGCTCCAGTTGCTATATCAATTCCAGTTGTGAAAGATGATCTGCCACCACGTTCTCAGTCCCCTTTTTATCTTTAATTTCTACATCAAATTCTTGCAGTAACAGGATCCAACATATGAGTCTGGGCTTGGCATCTTTCTTGGACACTAGGTGTCTAATTGCAGCATGATCAGTATACACCAGCACCTTGTTTCCCATCAGATAAGGCAGAAACTTATCAAAGGCATAAACCACAACAAGCAACTCTTTTTCAGTTATGGCATAATTGAGCTAGGCATCATTGAGTGTTTCGCTGGCATAGTATATGGTGTGAAACACGTTGTTTTTTTCACCACCCTAGTACTGCCCTAATTGCATAATCACTTGCATCACACATTAGCTCAAATGGTTTCTCCCAATCCAGTGTAGTTACAATAGGAGTTGTCATTAACTTCTCTTTCAATATCATAAAGGTTGTCTTTCATTCTTCGTCAAACTGAAACTTCGTGCCTTTTAGCAGCATATTGCATAGTGGTTTGGATATTTTAGAGAAGTCTTTGATTAACCTCCTATAAAATCCTGCATGGCCAAGGAAACTCCTAACCCCCTTTACTATAGTTGGCGGCAGAAGTTTGTCTATTGCCTTAATTTTAGCTTTGCCTACCTCTATTCCTTTTTTTGAAATCCGGTGCCCCAACACTATACCTTTCTTTACCATCAAGTGACATTTTTCCCAGTTCAATATCAAGTTTGTCTTCTCACACGCTCCAAAACCAATGCCAACTTTGCAAGGTAGTCATCGAAAGAAGTTCCAAATACAGAAAAGTCATCCATGAAGACCTCAATGATCTGCTCCACCATATCTGAAAAGATAGCCATCATGCACCTCTGAAAGGTAGCTGGTGCATTACACAACCCAGAAAGCATTCTTCTGAAAGCAAAATTACCATAAAGGCAGGTGAAAGTGGTCTTCTCTTCGTCCTCAAGTGCGATGGCTATTTGGTTGTATCATGAATAACCATCTAGGAAACAATATTATTCATGCACGGCTAACCTGTCCAACATCTGATCAATGAATGGTAGGGGGAAGTGATCTTTGCGAGTTGCCTTGTGAAACCCTAGAAAATTTATAATTTAAATATGCGGATGTATAACCTGCCATGTAAACATAAGACTCAAAGTGATATATAATGGAGGGGATGACCTCCATAAAATAAATTTTGTTTTAGAATTCAAAAAGACAGAGAAACTGGTAACATGTTTTGATGGATAAAATAATGAGAGAAATGACAAAATGTTTCTAAGAAATAAGTGAGGTAATAAAGAATACATTATAATAAAGGATAATTCAATGAAAATGGCAGGACTGAAGGTGCAAGCATCAATTAAAAATCATTGACGTTACTTTGAAACGATAATAATACCCAATAAATAAATAAAGGTAGAAATTTTAAAATGAATATGTTCCAAAATAATAAAATGACCTTAAAGGTTTAGAAGGATAATTGATATTATTTTATGTGAAGATTGAACAAGAAAATTTGGATCGTTGATGAAAAGTCATGAACTGACCAATTTTACATTAGAAAGCAGAGCTCTCAATCCAATCATCGGATCGGGATGAAATTTTGCATGAAGTCTATTAATATGTTTTCCTACCTTGGTGAAAGATCTCATCCCAATGGAAGATTGGTAAAGACTAGCGATTTAAGCAGAAACAAACTGGATAGTTTACATAAAAAATAAAATAAAATACATAAATGTAATTAGGGGAAAATGTGCCTTTAAAACAACAAAGGCCACCAGTTCAAAAAAAAAAAGGTAAGAGACAATAGAGAATTCAGCTAGAGAGAGGTGCAGAATTTTGGATATATTGTTCTTCTCACACTCCTCTACTAACTGACCGGAGGGATTTGAAGGCACATAATTCATTTGACATAAATCATCATCGGAAGTTTCCTGGAAAATAAAAGGAAATACACCTGCAAGGTAGTTTTGTTCGCCAACCGATTTCTCTCTCTTCCACCGTTGGATCATGCCTATTTTTGTATATGTGGTGCGCCTAGATGTTGCCTTCATTCTGGATGGTGGAGATTAGAAACGCACTCTCCAGCAAGGTGTCGTTCATGTTGAACAGTAGCTCGTCCATTTTCAGTTTAGTTCGGTTTTATTCCGATCTATGGAGATCCAACCGTTGGATCATTCTGATTTTGAGATATATTGTATACAACTCAATGATCTATATTATGATCGTTGGGTTCAAGCCAATAATCAGAGGTGGATCTATTGCTTTTTGAATATATTGCTAGTCTTAGTAAAAATTTAGAAAGCTTGATTTAATTACATATTTTGATAAAATTAGAATTGTGTGGGTTCAGGGTTTATGTAAGATGTAATGGTAAAATATGTTCTTGTTATTAGTGTTGTTATAGATTAATTGTGTTGTAAAATGTGTTAGGGAAGTTTTGAAATTTGGATTAAGGGACATTGAGTTTGTTGATTTAACGGATATATGTTTTTAGGCATTAAAAAGGATTGGGTCTAGTGGTAATTGAAAGAAAACTTCAAGAAAATTGTATCCTCTATTTAATGCAAAGATTCGGCCTAGACATATAAATGAGGGGATGGGCTTAATTGTTTTAATTGCTATGGAATTTGAGTTGAATGAGGTTAGAATAGATATGAAATGAATGAGTAAATGCTTATCTGGAATAATTAAAAAGGGAATCATCCCTCACCATGAATGAAGGCATTCGACCAAATGAAGAAGAAATAGGGAGATAAGACTTTTGATTCATTTTCTATTTAAATTAGGTATGGATGCATTAATGTGTATAAAGAAAATTAGGTAGAGTGTCAATTGAAAGAATTTTAAAAGGATCCAAATTCTCATCATAACATGTAATTTAACCAAAGATAGAAATCTTGAACTTGAGTTTATTCAACCTAATGTTATGGGGATTTTTATGAGATTGTGGTTTGTTGAATGCCAAATGAATTGTGTTATGTTTGAAATAATAGATTAATGTGAGGAAAATTTCGTTTTTATGGAATTTTAAGGTTGTCCAAATGGATAATAAAAGGAGAGAAAAGGGTTAAATTAAGGCATGCATGGAATTATGATGAAAAATATGTTGTTAAATTTACTTAAGATGAAGTAAAGTGGACTTATGAAAAAGAATTGAAAAACTCATCATGAAAATAAATAAATAAAAAATAAGGTCATTCGGCCAAGAATTGGTTTGATAACGAAAATGAATTAGTTTCAATGGTATGAATAAATGTAAGGATGTCAAGTTACTAAGTCTGTACATGATGGGTTGAGTAGACCAAAAAACAATAAAAAATGAAATAAAATTGTTAGGCCATGTTTAAAGATATTCAGCCTGGAAAGACAAGTCATGAAAGGAAAAGAAATAAATAAATAAATATAAGAATGCATGTGTCATGCAATTTTAAATTTAAATGAATTTTAGAATGGAATTTCCAATTATGGTGGAGCCACATTTGATATGTATCTTTAATGATACAGGAGAGATTGCAGGATATGTTCAGTAGCATGAGACTTTTGCGCGAGTTCAAGCATTAGGTTGGTGTCTTATACCTTAAACTTTTGTTTTTACAGTACTTGTTAGAGTTAAATAAATGGTATTTTCTATAAATGTATTTGTGCTTGTGTAATTGTGAATGTTTATGTCGAGGAAAATATAGTGGACTAGCTGGCTTGAATAGAGTTAGTGGCGTTACTGTACTGACTGTCAAGTTAGATGTGTAATAACAAAAATGAAGTGTACCGATTTTAGGGTGATAGATTAACGGTATATTATGATTAAATTATTGATGCTCGATTTATATATGTATATTGATGATGTGTATGTGTTTAAATAATTTATGTAAAGGAAGTAGGTGTATCGCACCTTGCCTTTTTAATTTTTGTAAACTTATTGATGAATTTCAGAATTTATTGTTTTATTGCTTTGATGATATTAAAATGAATAAGAGTACCTTATGTGCAACGGTATACCTCTATTAGTTATGATAATGTTTGAACGAATAAGAGTGACTTGTGTGCGTTGTTATGTATCGAATTAATTATGTTATTATGGTCGTAGTGTCGATAACTAAGTTCGTGTGTGAATGATACTTAGTAATAGTGGTTATAATGCATATGATGTTAAAGAAACAAAAAAGGAAGAAAGAAAAAAAGAAAGAAAGGGGATCGATAAAAATGGAAATTTCAAGTGACATTGATTAGCTATCCGGGTTTGGATAGCTAATGGTATCAATGAGGTTTCATTGGTACCAACATTTAGGGTGACATTGATTAGCTATCTGGATTTGGATAGCTAATGGTATTAATTAGGTTTCATTGGTATCGGCATTTCAGACGACATTGATTAGCAATTCGGGTTTGGATTGCTAATGATATTAATGAGGTTTGATCGGTACCGGCATTTCTTAAATTGATTAGTCAATCCCGAGCAATTGGTGACTAATGATGTTAGTAAAGATTACTAACATCAGCATGGTTACTCTTGGTTTAGTGAATAGTTAATGATATCAATGGGTCACATTGGTATCAACAACCATTTCTGGTGTGATTAGCTACTCCATGTAAGGAGGCTAATGATGTCAAGGGTTCTTGACATCGGCAACTTTGATGGTAAATCATATATGAATAAGATTTGATACTTTAGATAAGAATAATTAATGATACTAATCGGTTGTGTTAATATCGGTACGTGAATGTTGTCATAACCCAATTTTTGACCCTTTTCTTTTAATTATTTTATTTATTGAAAAAATGATGAAAAACAAGTAAAAATAAAATAAATGAAGAATGAATTAAAGTTTGGATTAAAGGCAACATGATTGGAAGTTTTGAGGTTTAATTAAGATTGGAATCAATTTAATTAATCTAATCAAGGGTTTAATTGGAGAATTGATAAGTTTTGAGACTTAATTGAGATTGATATTAATTTAATTAAAGAAATCAGGGGGCTTAATTGAAAAATTATCAAAGTATAGGGCTGATTCTGGTAAATTTTGCAAGAAATTAACATCCAGGGACTGTCTTGTAAAAGTCGCTGAAATGCAGGGGTCCAATTAAAGTTTATCCAAGGGCTTGATTACAAAACTTTCAAAACATCAAGGACCAAAACGCAAAATAACCTCAACACTGTTCATCTTCTTCACCCGAAAAAAAAAAAAAACTGCTGCCTTTACTCCTGCATTAAAAACAGAGAGCACGGGACCGCATGGCATTCTAAGGGAGGATAAAACCAGAAAAAAACGGCTGGAGAGAGGAGGGGACAAAAGAAAAAGAAAAGAAAAAAAAAAACAGAGCAAAGAAGGGGAGATGAGAGAAAGACCCTAAAGAGAAAAAACCCAAGAGACGGTCATTACCAGAAATCTTACAAAAAAAGAGGAAGAGACATTTCCATAAAAAAGGAGGGGGCGCGGCCAAATCCAAGACTAGCCGCCGCTGCCCCCTTCCCCCCAGCTTTTTCCTCACTTCCATACCCCCTAGCCTTTCCATCAAATCTTGATCAACCCCACAAACCCACACATAACGGCTGCTGCTACCCCCGGCTTGGGTTCCCTGATCAGTCATCTCCAGGAGAAGTGAGAAGACGTGAAAGATAATAAATGCCAGCAGATACATGCAAGGAAAGACTTTCGTCTCACAACAAGCAGGAAGGACGCTCGTCCTGTTCAAATCAAGAGAAGCAGAGAGCTCTTGCACCAGGGGAAGGAACATTCGTTGCTATGAGAGGCCGGTGGGGTGAAAGTCGAACAGGGACCTTGCTGTTGTGACAGGGTGCCCTCTTCCTCCTGCATTTACCCTTCCCTTCGCCTGCAAGCTTCACTGATGCTTCTCAACAGCCCAGTCGTCCTGCACCAGCTACAACAACGGCGTCGTCTTCAGCACCGTGGGCAGCCACAAGACCCATCACCGACCATCAACAAGAAAAACAGGGACCAGACCACCCTATCAGTAACTCTCCTTCTCCACAGACCGAGCTCGAGACAACACCTCTCCCCCAGTACTAGCAGCAATGGTGAGTCTCTCTCAAACCGTGACCAACAGCTCCCCTCCCTTTTCATAATAGCGAGAAGCAACAGAAACCGGAAAACTGAGAGAGAATAAAAAAGGAGGAGAAGAACCAGAAAAACAGAAATACGGAGAGTATCGGCTGGCCTTCCATCGTAATTGTCCCCCTCCCCGAGCATCAGCCCCCGTCTCTGCACCGGGTAAGCTCTTCTTACGTTGCATGCATAATTCCCTTCGTTACTGTGCAGGTGAAAATTAATTCACCAGTCACTGTTCATGTATGTGTGCCTCTGCTGGACGACCGCTGGACTGACTGGATCCAGCCCAGCCCGTACGGCTGGGTTAGATCCAACTTTGAAAAAAAAAGATTTTGAGACCGGGCTACATAAATAAAAAAAAGAGTTTTTTTTGTTTTTTTTAAAATATAAAATTTTACAGATTTATTTATTGGCGTCAGAGTCAGGAATATCTATATTTACCAACGCTAGAGTTGGAAATATTCATAGGCAAATATTCACTAACGCCAGAGTCAGGAATATTATAGGATGACCATAAGAACAGAACACAAACAAACCTTTAGCAATTTTAGACAAAATCAGCAATGCAGCCTGCTTCAAGCAGGACGCTTAAGGGGTGATAGCATCTTCCTTTTTGCGTAATCAGTCCCGGACCATAGAATCTCTGTTGACCAGTTAGGGTTCCTAGTGACTATAATACTAGGTGGCGACTCCTTAACCAAGACCATTTTCCCCTAAAAGAACAAGATGTCAGATATCTGTTCTTTTTTCATAATTCAAGAGAATTATTTTTAGGGCCGCCGCGATGTCGGGTGCGACAAATGTAATTGATTAGTCTAGCCCAATATTAGAAGACTAATGATACTAATGAGATTTATTAGTGTTGGCGATTACCTTCCAGAAAATAAAAGGGAAAATATTGATTAGTTATTCCAAAAAAATGAGATAAGCTAATGATACTAAGAGAGGAATGTCTTGGTATAAAGTGAGAATTGATTTATAAGGAGATGGTGTTCGAAAATCGTTGAGTTGTGTTGAGATTTCCAAGATTAAATTATTCTCAACAAATAGGATAGGATATTAGATGAATATTGGTAATAGATTGAAAATGCATGTTGTAAAAGAGGTTTATACCTAATTTTATGTCTCAAAAGAAATTATATGGAGATTATTACCTATCATTGTTATTGTTTGTTACTACCTTTTTATATTTATGTGTACACGTTAATTTTTATTTTCAGGTCCATTAAGGTCGCATCCGGAATGATATTGGTTTAATTACCTTTTGCTTTTGACCATGTAATTATTTGTAAATTAAGAGTCTTATATCCTAAAACTTGAAATGTAATATTAATCCGTAAATTTGAATGTATGACTTTAATCTAATGTTTGTAACTTTAAGTACCTATTTAACTATGTATGTTTAGAGTTGAAATCGAATCTTTCACTTGAATTACATTATATGACATTATTGAATAACATGTGTTGTGTTGATGATGATGAGTTGGGTTGAGATCCAGGATGATTGGATCAGGATGTTAATTAAAATTAGAAGTGTAATATGATTTTGTCGATAACTTGGGACCTCCTAGTTTAAGGGGGAGACTGCCAAAATTTTGGTAGAAATTTGGTGGAACCGGTATATCAAAAAAAAAATTTACCTGAAAATTTTCAATGTATCGCAAAAAAGGATGTTGGAAATCAGGGTTGTTACATGCCTTGTTGAGCTTTCAGTAATCCATGCAAATCCTTCATCCAGTTACCATTCTAGTAGGTATCGATTTGTTATATGCATCCCTTACCACTGTCATTCCTCCTTTCTTTGGCAAAACTTGAACTGGCTCACCAATGAGCTATCATAGATTGGATAAATAACACCAACATCTAACCATTTCAGAACTTCTTTCCGGACTACCTCTTTCATTGTCGGGTTAAGCCTTCTCTGATGTTCTACTATTGGCTTGACTTCATCCTCTAACAGAATTTTGTGCATGCAAATGGAGGGACTGATGCCTTTGATATCTGCCAATACCCACCCGAGAGCTGCCTTATGTTTTCTCAACACCATAAGCAATTTTTCTTCCTCTATTTTAGATAGCTTTGCAAAGACTATCATGGGATAAGTGAAAGCTTCTCCAAGATATGATACCGAAGGTGCTCTGGTAGAGGTTGCAATTCCAGAACCGGTGATTGTTCAGTGGTTGATTTTATTTTTGGTGGTGCTTGTCCCAAATCTTCAAAGTATCTTCCGCGATTAGGTTCAAAAGATTCCATCCAACATGTATATTTTGTTATCTAAGCATCCTCTTCCATTACATTATTTACCAGACATGCTTGCAACAGGTCATTTGGATGCTTGACTTTGTCGTTAATTAAGGAGTCCACCACTCGAATGCTAAAGCATCTCTCCCCCATATCTGGTTGTTTGATGGCTTTGAATACATTGAAAATCACCTCCTCTTCATTCACCCTTAACCGCAGCTCCCCTTTCTTCACATCAATTAACGCACCTCCAGTGGCCAAGAATGGCTGGTCAAGCAAGATAGGAATCTCATTATCCTCTTCTATATTCAGTATGATGAAGTCTATTGGAAAGATGAACTTGCCCACTTTCACTAGTACATCTTCAATTATTCCTCTTTTATCCATTTTTAGGGCCCCACATAAACAAAAAATATAAAATATAAAAAAAAAGGAAAAGAGAAAATTTAAAAAAACTAAAAGAAATGTTGGAAGAAATAAAAAATACATATCAGTTGAGAAGAACATACCAAAATGCCCAAGAAATTGCCAAAAGATTGTTGTTGGGAAAAGAAATGGGTTTGGGTTTAATCATAAAATTATGATTAAAGTTCAGGAGTTACAACCTAGTATTATGATTACTTGGAACCTATGGTCTGCGAGAGTCTAGGTAAGAGACTATTTGTGCAAGGGGAAAATGCATCACCCTAGTACACCCTACCGAAGGTAAGCTGCATTATTGTTTGATTATTTTTCCAGGTCAAGTTTCTATTTGTTGGTCTCGTCTACGGTTCGAGGTAGATCTCACTTCGTGAGAGAGTCTCTACCTTATTGAGTTAAATCCTAATCATTCTAAAGTATTAATTTTAACATCACATTTATTTTGCATTTTGTTTCTTTAATACCTGAGAGTGTACCATATCGTGTAGTCTTACACCCCACAGATTATTCAAGTCTACATCTAAACCTTAAAAAAAAAGATTGGAAAAGGATTTTTGACATTTTAGTCAAACCCTAATAGATAATCATAAACTAGTTACGATATCCATTTTGCATTTTAAAACATGAGAAAGATATAATTTTTTTTTCCATGAAGATATGCTTGGAAATTTTTTAGGATTTGGCCATATATAACAAAACATTTTTTTTAAAGGAAAAATAATTTAAAAGTTTTGAAATATTTTGGAGAAAGTCAGGTGTTTTAATACCGGGTTTGTATCTTACAGTGTAAAAATATAACCCATTATGGGTTGGGCTGACCCCTCTTTCATTTTGGTCTCTGGTTCTGAAATTTTGCATTTTGACCCTCAATTGACCAACACACTTCCAATCTATTCAATTTAGCTCATGATTTTGTCAATTTCAGCTCCTACATTCATGTGCCTTTTCTAGCTTGGTCCTTGGTTTTTATTTCTTCAATCAAGTCCCTAATTGCCTATCAAACTTTTATATTTATGCAATTAAGCCCCTGATATGACTAAATTAACTCTTAAAAATTTCAATTCAACCCATAAACTTTAATTTCTTCCAATTAAAGTGTAGATTGATTAACAAATCAATTTTTCTTGCAACTAAGCCCTCAATAAATTCAATTAAACCTTGAAAAAAAATTTAATTGAGCCCTTAAACATCTAATTTTAAATTTCTCTCCTCAAGTTGAATTTTCTTTGTCAATAGGACCTTCATCAATCAAAAATACATTGTTAAATTTTTTAATTTTACATGCTTGATCCTCCTCGACCAATCTTTAGCAATTCTCTTGGTATTTAAATATACTCTTTTTATTGGTAAATTTTTTGATATTCTTCCAACATATTTTTTATTTTATTTTTGTATTTTCTCTCTTTTTTTTTTGTTTATGTGGGGCCCAAAAAAAAAGTAACAACAATAATCACCGTACCGGTTACTTATAGTGAGCTATAGGATTTTTACAGGATAATTTTATGGGTTCTATGGTTCTCAATCTTTTTAAGTTCGGTATGACAATAATAAGGTATGAATATATATGGTAGAAATGAACTGTCCTATATTTTTCTTACTAATGCTTGCATTGGGCATGCAATTCATGAAGAAACATTACGGAATATGTGTGTCTATATGCTTTT
>Ga0307515_10016514_pt1 | contig 13505 bp, 9 predicted proteins | sample 17_EM_MG_FD_194513 | JGI IMG/M metagenome (GOLD analysis project Ga0307515, IMG submission 194513) | Populus trichocarpa ectomycorrhiza microbial communities from riparian zone in the Pacific Northwest, United States - 17_EM | ecosystem: Host-associated > Plants > Roots > Unclassified | place...
TTAGAGAGGAATCCACCTCGGCGCTCTATAATTGGCTACTAAAGCTAGCGCGAGCACTAACGCCTGCGGCGTACATTAGGCCGCGGCGCCAGTCGCTAATTGGCTTAGATGTGGCGGTGCTAGCCGCTGATTGGCTTAGGAGTTTGCAGGAGGTAAGGTGGATTTGCTCTCCGAGGGTCTGAGTCAACTGAGATAAGAAATAAGTCCACGTCGAGTAGCAGCAGCTCGACAAGGACTCACGTTAACAACTCTGTGACGTTGATATGTTTTGGCGCGCCACCTAGCCTCGTCGATCGATTTAAGAATCTCGCGAAAGATTCCGGATGTGAAGATGCACTACAGGACCCGTATGTGTTGTTTGACTTGGTCCTGGATGAGCTGTATAAATTGGTAGACGACATCGCGTGGCGGTTGTCTGAGATCTTCGGTAAAATTGAGAGCGTTAGCAATCCCCGTAATCCTCTACCTTGAAATAGTAGACAGATGCCCCGTCACCGACCTTCCGATCAGAATACCTTGTACACAGCCCAAATTCCTAGCAAAACTACGGACCAAACCGCTTACGATTTCGACTTCGTCGGGCTCCACAACGTCGCCAAGCATGTCATATACCTGCGTGAAACATCCGAATCCGCCCTCTTAACTGCCGAAAGTTTGTGCGCAAGCCACAAACAGCTAATTGGAGACAATCCAAATGCGCCAAGCGCATCAACTCAGAGCTCACTTTTATATCGGAAGGGCTTGTTCCAATCGACCCAGCAAAGATTGATGAGCATGGATAGAAGGATGGGGAATGTTATCAGTTTAAGCTTTAATCTGGTTACGCAACTAGACTCCCGGGCCATACAGAGGGATAGTAAGAGTATGAAGACCATTGCGTTCATGACCATGTTTTTTCTTCCCGTAAGTACGGTTGCTACAATCTTCGGGGCTCAGTTCTTTACAGTCGGTTCGGAAGCTCCTTCCCACTTGCAGATATCGCCCGATTTCTGGATTCTCTGGGCCATTGCTGCGCCTTTTACCCTTGTGGTGGTTATTGTATGGCGACTATGGTATTTGGAAGCAAAAGACAGCTTGATGAAGGGGCAACAACCTCGCGGAGGCGCCGGGGCAGTGGTCCTAGGGTGGAAGGCATGGCTAGAGAAAATGGGTAAGAGAAAGAAGGATGAGCATATGGTGTAATATCTAGATTTGGTTGGATGCTCTTGGAGTAGTACATTATAGACATAAATTCTCACTTGGTGTGAGTGCATTTCCGCATAAGAGGTACTTGTAGATAGGTTGATTCCTCCCCTCACCCCCATGGGAGGATATTTTGGCTCCATTAGATATTGACGATTCGTCGACTTCGGAAGTCATCCGGTGGGTTGCCCGCATTACCCCCGCCAGGAGTGCTTTATGTTTCCATTGCTTGAATTTTTTCCTAGGAAAAATGCCGGTCTACGGCCCATTGGGATTGGAGCTACTTTGGCTTTGGGAATCCGCAAACTTTAGGCCGCAGTTGTTCCGGTGTTCCAATGCAAAACCCGATCTAGCCGCGCTTGATCTCCTTGCACAGTTCAGCTCTTTGCTTGGCTTTGTTCTAAACCAACGGCCATCAAGTTGTGCTCGAATTTACATCATATCTTCTCATTATTTTTTATCTGATCTCTCAACTTTAATCATGATCCGGCAAGTGGACGTCCTAATATGTGGTAGCGGGTCCGCCGGTCTTTGTGCTGCGACATGGCTCTCCCGTTATGGTATCCGTGCGAAGGTCCTCGAACAGCGCCCAGGGCCGATGAAGAATGGCCAAGCTGATGGAGTGCAATGCCGCACAGTAGAGGTTTTCGAGAGTTTTGGACTATCTGAAGACATGCTTCGTGAAGCGTATCATGTGCTGGAAGTTAACTTCTGGTCGAAGGATGGCAAAGGAGGTATTCACCGAGCAAGTAGGACAGCAGATACACCACCGGGCTTATCTCATCAACCTCATGTGATACTCAACCAAGCACGATTGAACGATTTACTTATTGAAGCTATGCACCGCTTTAATGATCAAGAAATCGATTATGGCTACACAGTTCGAAGTGTCCGTGTTAATAGCGCCGAAGCCAAAGATTCAAAGTCCTATCCGGTGACTGTTGTAGCGGAAAAAAAAGGCCTAGAGGAGCAATTCCAGGCCAAATATGTGCTGGCACGTAGTAACCAACCCTGGCTAGCGATTGACTTAGTCATTCTAACCATTAGATAGGGGTGTGATGGAGCACACAGTATTGTGCGCAAGTCACTCGGCTTCAAGATGGTTGGTGACAGTTCCGATGCACTCTGGGGTGTTATGGATGTGTATCCCAGGACAAACTTTCCCGATATTAGAAAAAAAACCACTCTGCATTCAGATTCCGGCAGTCTATTGATCATCCCTCGAGAAGGTGGTTCCCTGGTCCGATTTTACATTGAGCTATCTCACGGGGCGGTGGCGAAAAATGTCAAACTGGAGGATCTCCAAGAACAAGCGCGCCGTATCTTTAAACCATACACAATGGATATTACAGAAACAGCATGGTGGTCAGCTTATGCGATTGGGCAACGCCGTGCTGACTTCTTCACAAAAGACTATCGCGTCTTCCTGACTGGCGATGCTTGCCATACACACTCTCCAAAAGCAGGACAAGGCATGAACGTCAGTCTTCAAGACGGTTACAACATCGGGTGGAAACTAGGGGCTGTCCTCACCGGCCAAGCTAGTCCAGAGCTTCTCGAAACGTATGTTCTTGAGAGAGAAAAAGTTGCAACTGACCTGATAGAATTCGATCGGCACTTTATGCGGTTGTTCTCTTCCAAATATCGGGAAGAGAATAACATCACGGAGAAGCATTTTAGCGAGCAATTCACCAAAGCTCTCCGTTACACAGCTGGGTTAACCGCAAGATATGGCGACTCTCTAATCACGTCGAGTAAAAGTAGCACGCCAGATGTCACCAAAAATTTGACTGTTGGTATGAGGTTCCCAAGTACGCAGGTTATTCGCTTCTGTGACGCACGCCCTATGCAGCTTGTTAGAGCATTACCTGCAGACGGCAGATGGAGGGTAGTCATTTTCGCCGGCGATATTCGGATGTCCAATGCTGCTAGTAGATTACGAAAGGTGAGCAACCAATGTCCGTTTTAATCTTGTTGGCTGACGATTATCTCCTAGCTTGGTGGGTTCCTTGAAGATCTTGTAGAAGTCTTCAACCCACCAGGCTCCGATATCGATAGCTTCATTGAGCCTATTCTTGTATTAGCAGGGAAACGTGTCGAGATTGAACAGGAGCAGCTACCTACATATTTCTGGCCGGTTACTGGCAAGTGGCAAATGAGAGGTGAAATTATAGCCATTCCGCTGGGAAGATTATTCAGAGTCCTTACAAAGTGTGCGCAGATTTACACAAGGTTTATGTCGACGATGAGGCATATAACTTGTCTCACGGACAGGCTTATGAATTCTACGGAGTTGATAGAGACCACGGGGCGATGGTCATTGTGAGGCCGGATCAACGTATGTTTCGCGATTGTTCTTATTTTGTAAATGCTGACAAATAATAGATATTTCGAAGATAAGCAGCGCTGAGGATCTTGAATCTATTGGGGCCTTCTTCAAAGGGTTTGCTCTACCTAGAAAGTCAAAGAATAGCTTGGTCTCAAGTCCGCGGCTGTAAGTTGTCGCGGTGTATATCTGCAGCAGTCATAGGGAGAAGTTTAATGTAATCTCCCAACCTGGACATGACTGAAATGTAAGGAATAAGCGGTAACAGCAGCTTTGTATCGTGGATCTGTTGCAGCTATTATGAGAGTGGCTGGCCCGTATAAGGTGGCCAATCACCATCAAAATCGCGAGAGACTTAATGAAGTCAAAGAGCCGAGTAGAGGGATTAGAATGGGCCGGACGTCTTGTGCTAAGGTTCATGGGTGGCCCGTTTCTGGGGGTTTCACGAGCTGCCGATAGGAATGTTAGCCTGGTGGAACGCTGGTCTTGGACCAAGATGTCGGAGCTTACTGGGTATTGAGCGCGGCCTAATCAAGTCAAGTTTATTGAGAGTGTGTCTATGGCGGTTCCACGGTAGCTACGATAGAGCGCTTCAATAACCTAATACTCGGCAATACTCTGACTATCATAGGTCATATGTCCAGGAAATTCTGAAGGAAAATAATTTCAAGGGTGTAAAAAGAATTCTAACCGAAGGTATCGAAAACCCAGTGATCATAACTGGTTCCATTAACTCACCTCTCTTTCTGATGAATTCACGCCCCTAACAACCCCCAGAGAATCATGCGCACCAAACCCGGCCCATTTCATGAACTCAGCCAGCCCAGTGTTATCCTGATGCCCTTCGTCGCCATTATTATCTCTCAGGTCGACAATCTCAACGTTGCTCCAGCCAGGGAAATAAAGATAATCAGCCACCATATTCAGTCTTTCCTCTTCTCCAATTTTTAGCCGCCTTGCAATTGTCTTGGTCGGAAAACAGGGATTGCTAACGACTACATTCACGGTAGCACCCTCCTTGACAACTCTTCTCAAGCTCCCCAGTACTTCCCTCAGTTGTGTGAGATAGTCGATGCTGACGACGCATGTCGCCGCATCGAACAAGCTATTTGTGACCGCGCTGAAGTCTGGCTCCTTATTCAAATCGGTCACAAACCTCCCTTCAGCCCCGTCACTCAACTCAATATTTGCATCCAATTCCATTCTTATTCATGCCTGGGCCTATCACTTTCAGCCCGCCCCTCTGAGCCGCTTCTTCGACCTTTGGAGGATAATAGCTTATCCAACTGGAGCAGAAATCCAATATTCGGCCTTTCGGGGGAGCACGGCAGCGTAGTAACGCCTTAGCGTAGCAATAGCGCGGTCGTCGATATGTGTAACGAATCGTGGGTTACTGTAGAAGCAAGAATCGGATGTAGATTCCTGCCTTGCAAAGTCAGCTGCAGTGTAGGGCCAGCGCATATGGCGGGGATAGGGGATTGTAGGCCGTGGTGCGCTAAATCCGGTGTATCATAAGCCAATTGTTGCAGTAGGGCCATTGTCGTAGTTGGGAGAGGTAGATAAGCTTCTAGCCATGTTGACTAAGACTAAGGATACTGTAATATTTGTCGAGAGGCCTAATATTCGTGCTGTGGACAGCGGTGGGTGTAGGAAGGGCATGCGGTTGGACGTGATTGCATGGAGTTGGAGTAGAGAATCTGAAACCATTCATGAAGAACACGGGTGGCTCCACAAAGATGTCCACGGGAGACACTGTGATGGGCGTGTCTAGAGCCAGGCAAGAATATCTTGCAGCGAAAAGGAAGCATTTTGGCAATAAGCATTGGTGCGCGTAGAAAGATGGGTACTGATGGCGCTGATGGCTAAGTGATGGCGACACCCAAGTTGCATCTTTGACGCCGTGCATTGCAAGACCACGGTGAGTCGTTGGTACGTGCACATACTGCTCCTTATCTAATCGAATTCTCCACCGAGGGTCTGAGAGCTTATGGGCGTCAGTTTGGTGGTAGCTCAAAGTTTCAAGTTTTAAAATTATACTTTTCTAGGTCCGACTACCCGTGCCGCTGTCGCGATCCACTTACCTCGTTACCGAAGTAAGTGCCGGCCAGCTCAACAAGTAGGGCCCACCTCAACGTCAGATTTGCCAAGACACCCAAATACTATTAATATTCTTATTATATATTATCAACGCCATAACTACTAAGTATATTCGCGTCGAAAATAAGATCCAGGAGGCTCTCAAAGAACTCCGAGAGTCTACCAAGCCCAATGTTGCAGAAGCTGCGCGTCAACACGATGTTCCTAAATCACGCCTCCGCGTTATCTCATGAATCAGACGCTCCGCAAAAGATTTGTTCCGTAACACGGGGTAACGCATAGACCCTCCTGCTAACTCCTAGACCAATTAGAATAGCGCACTAATTTCAGCCCCCTACGCACCCCTATCACCTGACAAAATCTTCTACGGAGCGTCTAAGAGCTTATAGGCGTCGCTTTAGTGCAAAATAAATGTCACAGTGCTGCAATAAAGTAGACTAAATAACTACGTTGTGGTATAAAGAGGAGAAGAAGGTGGAAAGGGGGTATTATATATAAATAGTAGGGCTAGCCGCCAAGGTACTAGTGGTGGGCCAGCTAACAGTAGGAAATAGTACGAGATAGTATAAAACAGTATACATTAGGTTAGTGCCGTAACAGTACTCCTCTCCCCTAGATAGTTTAGTCCCTAAACTAAATAGATAACTCTAAAATAGGCAGTATTCGGGGTCGCCTGTTTTTTACTATAAAGATATTAGTTCCGCTTACCGCCCTTAACCGAGCTAATAGCAATTTTCTATACTGGGTATAGAAAATCCTAATTAGTTAGTTTAGTGAGTAAGGTTAGTAGAACTCTATACTACTACCTAAATTAATCCGCGTGGCGTTTCTTAGTAAGGATTTAGCTAATTAAATAACTTTAACTGCTAGTTAAAGTTCCATAACATCTTAACCACCACAATTTTTTAGCACGGTGGTCAGCTATAACCTTAGCGTAACTTTTCCTTATCTTATACCCAGTCTGGGGGTCCTAGCTTCTTAGGGTGTTACTTATAGAAGCGCTATACAGCCTATTTATAATCCTTTAGGTCTTCTTCTAGCTGCTAGGTTATGTCCATATAATATTTCTATTTAATCTTATAAGTTAGGCCTTAGGGGTCTTTATTATATACATTAAGGATTTTCTTAAACTCCTATTTATCTTCTATATTACTATCATTATCTCTCTCTACTACTCGTCCTCGTATATTACGGCGCTCTATAGTATTAATATTTACTTAGCTAGAGATCTCTTTAGCAGCCTAAAGGCGGACCTTAGATATATAAAAGGATTTGTTTACTTAAATATAGTTTAGGAGGTCTACTATAACTGCCCCTTAGTATACTGTAAGTACGGGGTACAGGCCGTCCTATTTATTATCCCATTTCTTCTTAGGTCTGTTTATCTTTATATTTTCTAAGCTAACTATAACTATATCACCTTCGTAGAATAACGCGCTCTTATCCCTACGGGTATTAGTATTATCTTTATAGCGTTACTATAAAATCCGGGCTAGGGCCTTAAGCTATATTAATATCCGCTTAAAGCAGTTGGCCATAGAGTCTGCGTAGAAGAACTCCTTCTTTACTTATGCTAATAGTATTAGTGGGTAAAGGCCAGCAGGCTTAATTCTAAGGCGAGGGTTAAAGCCATAGTTTGTAAAAAATAGGGAGATGCCTGTGCTCTTATTAACTTAGTTATTTATAGCAAACTTAGCAAGCGGTAGGTAGTTAACTTAGTTGTCCTATATAAAGCTAATAAAAGCATAAAGGTACTTATTTACGGCAGTGTTAATAATTTTAGTTTAGCCGTCTGTTTCTAGGTGCTAGGCTAAGCTTAGTCTTAAGGTTATTTTAAGGCGTTTACTTAGTTGTCGCCAGAAGTCGCTAACAAATTATATACCATAATTGGAGATAATCGTGCTCGGTATACTGTGGAGCTTATATATATTGTTAACAAAGCTATTAACTAGCTCCTTTGTTAAGAGTTCTGTTACTAAAATAAGGTATTATATTTTAATTAGGCGGTCCACAATAATAAGGATATATTTATATACCTTACCGTAGCGTTAGTATATCGGTAGCGTTGTAATATAGTTAATTAAAATATCGGTCTATAGGCGAGCGGGTAGTTCTAGTAGCTTTAGGAAACCGGGTAGGGCAGAATAAGAGGTTTTAGTACGAAAGTATAGGGCATAGTCTTTAATAAAGGTAGCCATAAATTAGGAGATTCCTAGCCACCAGTATATTTAGTTTAAGAGGTTAAGGGTCTTAACCTAGCTAGGGTAACTAGCGGGGCCGCTACTATAAGAGCGATAAATAACTTCTAGGCGGAGGTCTAGGGTGTTAGGGACAAAGAGGCGTTAACGGAAGTAGATCTATCTATTAATAATACTATATTCTAACTTATTACAACGGAATAATTTCCTAATCTTCTTTAGCTAATAGCGAGCTTTCTAATTACACAGGGCCGCTACTATATCTCTTGCGAGTTTGTTCTCCTAGTATCCTAACCAAATTAACTTATCTAGTAACTTTTCGGCTATTTTAGGGTCTAGAGCGGCTATAAACTCTATATTATTAGAGTTATAGGACTTATATAGTAATTCTTCTAAGATTATAGGGTTAATTTTCTAGGGTGGTATAACGACTTAAGCTTAGTAGCGGAGGCGTTTATTATTGGCGTCCTTAGGCCTTATTCCTAGTAGCCGGCTTAGGGCATTAGGGAGCGTAGCTTTACTGCCAGGTCTATATATAATTACAAAGTTAAACTATAAAAGGAACTCTGCCCACTAAACTTAGCGTTAATTTAGCTGCTTAGTAGTTATAAACGTCTATAGGTTCTTATAGTTAGTAATAATTTTAAACAGCTCCTTAGTCCCTTATAGCTTAGGACGCTATTCCTCTAAAGCCTTAATAATAGCTAAGAGTTCTTTATTATAGATCTCATAGTTATACTCTAGCGTAGAGTGCTTTATAGAGAAGAATATAACAGGTCTTAATTTACCGTTATTGTTATACTAGGAAAGGACTTCGCTAAAAGCCTAATTTAATACATCTATCTTTGCTACTGTCTTCTTTATATAGTTATAGTATGCTAATACTAGTGCTAAGGTAAAGGCTCCCTTAAGGGCCTTAAACAATTTAGCTTATTTTAGTCCCCATAGCCATCCAATATCCTTCTTTAGGAGTTTTATTATAGGTATAGCGACGGCAGAGTAGCCTTAGATAAATTGTTAGTAGAAGTTCGCGAAGCTAAGAAATTATTATAGTTCTTTAATTAATGTCGGGTCCTTCTATTCCTATAAGGCCTGTACCTTCTTAGGGTCTATAGTTATACCATTAGTTAAGATAATTAAGCTAAGGTATTTTGTTTTAGTAGAGTAGAACTTAAACTTATTAATATTAATCTAAAGTCCAGCATTACCGAGTCTTTAGATGACTTTATTTATATACTTAGTATACTTAATACGTGTTTTAAAAAAGATAAGGATGTTATTAAGGTAGGCAGTGCAGTAGTCATTAAGGGCGTTATATAAGATATAATTAATATAGTTCTAGAATATAGCGGGTGCGTTATAGAGGCTAAATAGTATAACTAGCATCTTATAGAGTCCGAATTAGGTAATAAATGCTATAAGCTACTTATAGCCCTCCGTAATCCAGATCTGGTTAAACGCAGCAATTATATTAAGTTTAGTAAAGTACTTGGTACTATAAAGTGCGTTAAGTGTCTTATGGATTAGTAGCAGTAGGTACTAATTCTTAATAATGACTATGTTTAGGCCTTAGTAGTTATAGTAGATTCGTATACCGCCACCGGGCTTAGCAGCAAGGAGGAGTAGTGCGGCAGCTAGTAAGGTCAATTCGCGGATAAAACCCTTATCTAGCATCTTATTAATCCACTTTTTTACACACCTAAGTTTAGTAGGTAAGAGTGGTTTATTTTTATAGCACGGGGCCTAGTTTCTAGGGATAATCTTAATTTTATAGTCCTATGGTTGGTAAGGGGGCAGCTTATCTACGTTCTTAGAAAGAAAGTACTTAATATATTTACGGAACTCCTTTAATAAGTATTATAAAATATCTTTACGGGTTAATCCTAGTTTACCTTTTAGGAATTTTTTAATATTAGTATTAACTATCTTCCGGTATAGAGACTTAGGCTTAGTTTTTAGGTTTGTCTTAAGGAAATTATAAAAATAAGGGGGTAGCGCTTTACGGGCTTCTTCTATTGTATAGTCACCCTCTACTAGCTAGTAGAAAGACTTTTCTAATAGGTTTAGTACTTCTATTAGGCCTATAGGCAGCTCTTTAAGCAGCTGTTAGTGTTCTTCTTATTTAACTAGTTCTACTAGCTCCACCATATAGATCCTCATCACCTTTACGCCTTTTTATTTACAGAACTGGGTAAAATTAACAGCATAAGTGTATCTAATATCGTCCAGTTTGGGGCGTGTTTAGTTCTCTAGTGCTACGGCTAGGCTAGCGCGGCTTAGTTGGCCCTAGGGGGCGGAAATGCGGCGGCGGCCCTATATAGTATGCGCGGGAGATAGATATAAGGTTAGGCGTTATAGGGGGGAGGTCTTAATTGCTCTGGTTTCAGTCTTGGCTATAACGCCTTTAGCTATTATACGCGCGGTTATATATGCGTATAGCAAATAACTTAAAGTCAGGTGTCTTATTAGCTGGCCTAGGTTAAGCGGGTATATATAGGGGACTTATAGTTCTGGCGGTATTTATATTCTTAGGGGTAGGGCGGTATTTCTTAGGGGTAGGGTAGTGGTCCAGTCTTCCAGAATCTCTATTTTGTTTACTATATATATTAGCTCACTAGTATTAGGTACCTCTTTTACTATTAGCTAACAGTATCTAAGCGTTAGCCGTGTAATACGTCCATATAGTGCTACTTAGTTATAATTAGGGATGTATTATAGGAGACAGTTATATACATAGTAATTAGAGTTAAACTTAAGCCCTAGAACGGGGAAGTTTATACTTAGGTTATGCTTTTTAAGCTAGGGCATTCTAAGAATTACTAGTGTTAAGGGTAATAACTTTATAACATAGAAAAGCATAGATTCTGTATAGTGGCCAATTATTATTTTTGCTGTAAAGTAATAGGTAATAAAGCTAGATTAGAGTCCGTTAGTAAGGCGGAGTGGTTTTAGAACTAGGAGTCTTTTTATTATAATATTGTGCTTCTTTATAAGCGAGTCTTTATCTACAAACGCTGGTGTTATACTACTACTATTAATAAGGCTTACTGTTTTAATAAGAACTTCTAGGAGTAGGTTATATAGTAAGGAGAGGTAAGTCTAAATAAGAATGGAATTTCTATTATTGTTTGCTATTCTAAGATTAAATAGCAACTAGCTTAGAATAAGGTCTAACTAATTTAGTAGCATAGATCTAATCCTTTTATTTTCCTCCTAGTATGGTTCTAACCCTTAGAGGTAACTTAGTCTAAGGGTTGGCCTTTTAATGGCTGCGTTGTAGGGCTTAGCTAGTAGCTATGGTCTTAGCTAGTATGTCCTAACATATTAGTCTCTAACGGTGTATATATATTAGGGGGTACTTCGCTAATAATATAGCCGGTCTCGCGGTTGGTAGTAACATAAAGTATTTATCCGTAGTTTACGTACAGGACTATTAGCTAGGGCTACGTTAGGGAAAGGAATTGTGGGGGCAGGTTTTTGTATCCAAACCTACGTCCTTATCCGCGGTTACCGCCTTAATTACTATCCCCTCTATTAAAGAATCCACCGCGGCTAGGGGGGGGTTAGCGCGGTAGCATTAGAAGGGGATTTAGGTTTTACTAGGGGTTATAAGTATCTTTTTAGTAGCTAGGTTAACCACACGCTATATAGAGTCTGTTATTTATATAATGTCTTTAGATATTATTAGGGAGGCTATTACTACCGCTGCCGAACTTAACGGCGTCTAGGTCTATTAGGTCATTCTATAGTAATATAGGTCAATAGCCGCTAGCGGTACTTAGCTTAGCGGTATTTAACTTAGTATAGTAGGTATAGTTTTATAGGTTATAAGCAAACACATCCATCTGCTTACTCTAGCCTTTATAGTTAGTATCGCCAATCTTATAGCTAAGGGTAAGGGCTAGGTCCTTTATCTTAGAGGAAATATTCTTCTTAAGTAAATCCACTTTTTATTCCTTGGTTTTATTTGCTTTAATTATTAACTTATTAAGCTCTACTTTCTAGAACCAGTAGTTACACTTACCTTAGCTTAAGGTATCTAGCTTATTTTTAGCCGCTTAGGTTATATCTATAGTCTTATAATATCCTCTCATATATATAAACATAGACTCTCAGTTAGAAAAGGTCTATTTGCTTAGGTTGTTTAGGTATATACGTAGCGTATTAAGGCTATATTTGATATAGTTATAAGCCTTATCCGTCAGTATATCTAACATATAGAGGATTTTATCTATTAGGGTTTTAAAGCACTTTGCATCCCTCCAGAAAACGCCTTAGATTTTTATTTTTTATGTTTTAAATTTTTCTTGCTTTTTAATTGGTAATCCCTTGCCATTAAACAGGGTTAAATCTTTTACTTTACGCTTTTTTCTACGGGGCTCAGTTAAAAGAGGGGAGCTAGTAGTAGGGTTCTTGTTGGTAATGGTCTTAGTAAGTATATTAATTTAAGAGCTTAGGTTTTGTATAGTCTTAGTATATGCAAGGGCTTGCTGTTCGTATTGTTTAATATATGGTTTAAGTGTCTTAAGGGAGTTAATTCTGTATTGAGCTTTTTTAAATTAGGACTTTATAGCTTAGCCTTCACTATAGACGGCTTAAAGGCCGCTCTTAATACTAGTCAAGAAGGCTGCATATGTAGAGAGTTGCTAAAAGGTTCCTGCTATATTAAGGTCCTTTAGGTATTTAGGACCGTTCCTAATTACCTAGGCGATATTAGTATAGGAGGTGTTAAGGAGGCGAGCGAGCGCTTCGCGAGGGTTCGTCAGTAGGACGTCGTCTATATTATAGTCGCCTATTCTAGGAGATCTAGGTAAGGCAATCGGAATCTATAAGGCTGACTATAATACTAAGATTGCTAAAACTGTACTAAGGCTATGCTGAGACTGTGCTAAGATTGTCTAGGACTATAGTATAGTATTATTGGTCGCGCCAGGTCGCAATTATACTGGGAAAACGGAGATAGTGGACTGGGAAAAATAAAGATCGCAATAGGGTGCAATTAGAGATACTATAAACTATTACAGTACTGCAATAAAGTAGACTAAATAACTACGTTATAGTATAAAGAGGAGAAGAAGGTGGAAAGGGGGTATTATATACAAATAGTAGGGCTAGCCGCTAAGGTACTAGTGGTGGGCCAGCCAATAGTAGGAAATAGTACGAGATAGTATGAAACAGTATGCGTTAGGTCAGTGCCGTAACAATAAATGTTTTAAAAATCGAATTTTGTGTATTTCTACGAGCTATATCCTAACCATAATAGTTATAATATATATGTTTAATGTAATAGATTCTTTAGGTAATTATATCTTTATAAATATATACTATAACCCTATACTTAGAATACTAAGGGGCGAGATATATCGTCGCAAAACGTAAGTTAGATTCTTAACGGAATCTTTACTAAAACTCGACTAACTGCCTATATCCAACTTTCCATATAATAGAGCTATAATATTGCCATAATGTAGAGGCGATAGAGAAGACAAAGAGCTTTTAGCTCGTAGTATTTTAGAGATAATTAGACCTAGAGAAGTACATAAGTTTTAGCAGTAAGGCGAAATCGCAATAAAACTAGACTAAAACTAACCAACTACCTATATCTAACTTCTCGTAGAATAGAGCTACGATATCGCTATAATATAGAGGCGATAGAGAACAAAAAGAGCTTTTAGCTCGTAGTATTTTAGAGATAATTAGAC
>Ga0307515_10016515_pt1 | contig 13505 bp, 5 predicted proteins | sample 17_EM_MG_FD_194513 | JGI IMG/M metagenome (GOLD analysis project Ga0307515, IMG submission 194513) | Populus trichocarpa ectomycorrhiza microbial communities from riparian zone in the Pacific Northwest, United States - 17_EM | ecosystem: Host-associated > Plants > Roots > Unclassified | place...
ATTTTAAGTAGCGCTGCCTTTTTTCTTCTTTCCTTTCTTTAGCTTTAGATCCTTTTTAATAGACTATTAATTATATAGGCTTATATATACTAGATGGCAGCTTATATAGAGAAGAGAGAAATAAATTATAAAAGAATAGGGATAGGCGTTAGGATTCCTTATATATAGTCTTTTATACTATTTTCTTATTATCTAATATTTATAAGCGATTTAGTATTTTACTAGGGAGCTATAAACCCCTAGCTTAGGGGTTTATAAACTACTAGGATATAGCTACTAGTTTATATTAAGCTGCTTAAGAAGGATTTATATATATGGAGCTATAGTGCTATAGCCTAGAGGCTATATACGTAGTATTATATATAGTATAATAGAATATATATAATAGAATAAAAATAAAAATAGGCATATATATATATCGTACTACTATACCTGTACCATTGAAATCTAGCTTAAAATTATAAGGTAACAAGCCCTATACCACTTAGCCACGGCATGGAACAATATATATAAGCGAGGTGACTTCGTCACCTGACAATGCATCCCTCCCAATGGCGACTGTCCTCAGGCGCAACGCCCTGTCCCGTAGGCTCAGGGGCGCGGATCAGGCCAAGCTACGGCGACGCTCAAGGATGTGCTTGCGGCGCCCAATATATTGGACCCCGGCAGCTACAGCGCGGCGCCTAAAGAGGCCGCCTCGCGCTTCGGTCGCAGGCCGACCGGCAAAAAGGCTGTCCCCGACACAGCCCGGGGTTCGAAAGAGCCACGAAGCCTCGGGCAGTCACTATATGAGGTGGCTCCGCCACCCAGCCACAGCACAAATCTGTAAAAGGTAGGCGAGTGACTGACAGGACGCTACGCATGGCTGTGCGGAACAATATATATAAGCGAGGTGACTTCGTCACCTGACAAAAAACACTGTAAAATCTCTATAAATTACCTAATTAGCAAATTACGCGGATAGCGGACAGTTGGTGGGGCTTATTAAAGCCGTTAGTTAGTTAGCGATAGGGCTCTCACGCTCGCTAAACGCTGACTATTGGACACACTGACTGGTTTCGGGTTTCCTATATAAAATTGCGAAAATTTAAGTTAAGCCTTACCAAAACTCGTACTTAGGCCCTTAGACTTAAGGCCAGTAGATAGCTGATTGGTTAAAAGTAAGTGGCGTTGAGACTAGTGACACTTTAGTATTAGTGAGTGCGCCTTAAGTTCTGCCCTTGCCATCTGAGTCGCTTACTGAGATAAGCTTCATGTTCACCCGCTCCGATACATAGCCTTGGATTCAGAGCCCCGGATTCGGGGCCTTACAACCTCTCGCACTTCTTCGTCGGCGGCGGCGACATCGAATCCTGCTTCCGAGACTAGCGATTCACCTGACCTTTCGCTTCTAGCGCGGACCATGTCTGCCTTTGTTGATACTAATGCTGCGAACTCTACACCAGCTCGCCTGGGGAACCGTTCCCAGCAGGCTGAGCAGCGGACAGTTGTAAAAACCCTGCCAACAACTCTCGACTATATAGTCAATGGAAAGCGAGCCCACATTTCAAATCAGCAGTATGAATGCTATGAGCATATTTGGCGTCAACTACCGCACCCTGTCCTTGGAGCAGTCGACGTCGAGGGTAAGGCATCGAGGAATTGTACTGATAGGCTGAAATCATGGCTAATAAAGATCTAAAAGAGGATGTTGCTGCGAGTACGGTCAAAAGGTCAGGTCTGTCTGATGAGGATCTATACGACCTTTGGGATCTTGCTCTCTCAGCGCAGGTATCTTCTCTTGGCTGCCCCGACTATCGCGAGGGTTTCTTGAGTAAAGTCGAGTTCTACGTCTTGCTCTCGGAATTGCAGGATAGAATCAGCATTCCGGTCGAGCAACTAGCAGCAAAGCTAGGATATAAACCAGCGCCACCTAATCGTAAGAATCCCTTCGCGAAGACTCGACAAACAGACAATATCCCTTTACCATCGCCCAAGGTACCCATCAACTCTACTATACAAGCACCCAGCATGGCGAACGTATACGATGAAAAAGAAGTTGTTCAAAGATCGGACACGAAGTCCCTCGTCGTCGCGCCAAACCCGACTGAAAACTCAGTACGGAATCTACCAATACCAATCTCCCTCGAAGTTCCCGAGAAGCCACCCGTGCTTTCTGAGTCGGATATGGCTTATCTAGAATCTATAGGAAACAAGACCAAGGCAGAGGAATCACTGCTTCAGGAACAAACTGCACTTATTGACCTAGATAGCGAAAAGAATGCACCAGTACCGCTAAGGCTTGGAAGCTCTGACCAAGCGACACAATTCCAGCACCGGCCTATTTCGGATGACCTGTCGAGACTCCATCCAGACATATCTGAGTCGACTTTCGCTGAGGCAACAATCTCAGATAGTGCCCATAGCTTGAGAGAAACAGGTTCACGCGGCGATAGTGCAAGCAACTACTCCGCTTCTCGTGTTAGTATTCTTGTGGACTCCTCGCGAACTGGAAGGAATCACTCTTCAACTCAATTCGAGAACGCACATGAGCTCTATTTGCCCTTGACAACGGCCGAGAGCGATCAACACGCAATTTTACTTCTCGAGCGCTTGAAAGCGGAAATTGACAATGGGGGTCGCAAAGCGAAATATCCGACAGATAAACTCAGACTGTCAGTGTCACGTGGCGTTAATCCGCTTAAAAAATTTCGTAAGGAGACCACAGTTACACGTTATCCAGAACCCCTTGCTGCGGAAGCTCTTGAAGAAGCTGCTGCTCAAGGAAATGTCCCACTCATGGTCTCTCTCGTGAAATATGGAGCAGACGTCAAGTATGCTTCCACCGTGAAGAAATTACCGCACGATGCCATCCAACGTGCTGCAATCCGTGGACACAGTCTTGCGGTCAACTTCCTGGCATCTCAAGGAGTTTTGCATGAGCAACTCGAGTATACCCTTTACCATGCTTGTCATCATGCACATGTCGATATCGCGATCAGTCTGATTGAGAATTATGGGGCCAATATTTATTTGGACCATCTTTTGAAGAGGAGGATGAATTGCCCAAAATCAAATGGCCTCCAATCTCTAGCGTCAGTTGATTACATGTCGTATTCGTGCTTTGAAGCCATGGGCTTCATTGCGAACAAGTCGGATCGATCTAGGCTACTTGATTGTTTCCTGCGTCAGAAATCCTTTCAACTTGACAAAAATGTTAGCAAGCGATATACAAATGTCCCACAGGGCGACGTGGATTGCGCGAAGCTCACGGCATTGGGAGTTTTCACATCAATGCGGTGGACAGAGGGTGTGACTAGACTCCTGGAAGCCGGAGCCAACTGCGACGTAGGGGCCGTTTATACGGATGATGATTCATCACGATTTTCTGGCTATCGCAGGCCCGTTACTCCGCTCTGTTGCCTCGGAAACATCGATTGGGCCGAAAGACCGGAGGAATCCTTCACTATCGCCAGATTGCTCCTTAATCATGGTGCGCCCGCCAATGTCGACAACCATAACTTTCTGTTAACATGGGCGAAGCAACCCATCTTTCACCCGATTCGACTGGGCAACTTGGCGGCCACGAAGCTCTTCCTCGAGCATGGCGCCGACGCAAATGCAACTTGCTATGTCCAGGGATTAGAAACCTCCTCGCTTTTGCAGCTTGCCGCTCATTATGGACACCTGGAAATCGTGCGTGGGCTCATTGATGCTGGTGCTGAGGTGTGTAAGGGCCAGCATCCTCCGCTCTGGATCGCCTGTGACCTCGGGCATGAAGCAATCGTGACCGAGCTCCTACGCCTTCAAGCGCACAAGACCGGCGATGGGGCCGAGGACTGCCTGAAAGTTGCTGTTAAGCGCATTCGTCTGCCCATCACCCAACTCCTACTTGACGCAGGCCTAGAACCAACATCGGGGGTTCTCTCCGTCGCGCTGGCCATTGAGGCAAATCGCCAGCGGCAATATGGGTACATTGAGTTATTAGACCTACTCATGATTTACGGCGCGGAACTTAAAGGAGTTCATATTTTGACAGCTATCGAAACCGATAATTACATCGGTCTGGAGCGGGTTATGGACCATGCTGCAAAACGGGGCACTCTTAAAGCTGGCATTCATCTAAAGACCAATAGGCAAGACCTTCTTTCCAGGACATATCTGAGCCATGCTCAATCTCTAGGGAAGAATAACTTTGTGCGATTGCTGCAGAGGCATGGGTTTCAGGGCAGCTAGAATTCTCTCGCCATAGAAGGCTATTAAGCGGAAGCGACTATTCCTTACTAACTTATCTATAAGTCTAATAGTTAAAGCGGAGGCAAGAATATATGAACCTAGTATGCGAATAGTAGTAATCTTTAAAATAATTTTTTTTACTTTAATCTTCTATTAAAAGCCGAAGTATTAAGAAATAAAGTATTAAAGCCCGAACTCAAAGTATACTAAGGAGACTATTTATATTAATTATATATCTTAAATATATAACTAATGGCAAACGTGGGCCAAGTTAGAGAAATAATATATTATTATTTATTTATTGCTTAACGCCCGATTCGGATCCCTATTAGGCCTATATAGACTATATCTAATATTAGTAAGGTTTTTAATAATCGAAATTCTAGCTAATAAAATATAGGCATTTGTTAATATTTGCGGTGTTAATATTAAATATTAGTAATAATTTAAATAAAATTATTATAATAGAATATATATAACGGGCTCTCCTAAAAGGTATATATTAGACGAGATAAATAAAGGTTTTATTAATGGGCAATACTAGCCGGACACCCCCTAATTACTGCTCGCACACCCCCTCGAAACAGGCTTAGATCCTTCCTTCTCAGGTTAGAATATCACGTGTGTTTGACTTGTTTACACCCAAATCGCGAAAATAACACCACGCACCCATACATAAATTAACACCTCGCATTTACGTTACCTTCTTATCTAAAGGCCTGCAATTGTAGAGCGTTATCGCGGTCGCCCGGCTAACTCTACGAATCGCATTAATAACTCTACTCAGCGGGAGCTCTCAGCATTCGAGCGAAATGCTAGCTGCACTACCCGCGCGCGAGCGCGGGCGCGGGTGCGGGCGTGCCCATAGAGGCAATCTACAGACGTTAAAATAGAGGCAGCAGCACCAAATCTAGTTCTTACAGCGCTTCGCAGAGCACTCCGCAGAGTTATTAGGTATGGGCGCGTGGTATTGTTTTCGCGATTTAAGTGTAAATAAGTCAAACACACGTGATATTTTAACCTAAGGAGGAAGGATCTAAGCCTGTTTCGGGGGGGTGTGCGCAGTAATTAGGGGGTGTCCGGCTAGTAGTGCCCTTATTAATATCCTACTAATGTCCTAAAAAAGGCATAGTTAGATATATAAAGGGTAAAGGGTTTTACTAGTATCTTAAAAGGATTATAAAGGGAGCTAGTTCTCCTCTAGAGAAGAACTAGTAATTAGTCTCTAAATAGAAAAGGTTAAAAGTATTTTTCCTTTAATATATAAAGCTTATTCTACCCTTATACCTTTAACTTACCTTTAACTTATATATAACACTATCGATTTAAGAATTATACCTTCTAGTTAAACTGGCCTCTTATAATTCTAATTACTTATAATCCGTTACGGAAGAAACGTATAGCTATTAATTAACAATAACGGGCTATACTCCTTTACTCCCTAAACTAATGCCCTTACTATAAGAGGCTTAAAGAACTTCCCTAGAGGAGCGCATCCCCTCTATTTACGAAGGAGTAGACTAAGAAGCTACGGCTAGTCCGTCTAACCTTATAAGACCATTAAAAACAACTACTACTAGGGAGTTATTAGAGCGGTTATTATATAAGACCTTATAAAAAAAAGAGCTAGAGATATAATTAAGGTAAGCATATTAAAACTATTAAAAATAATTATAAGGATAGATAGAAGAAGTATAAATACCCTAAATATAAAGCGGACTTAAAGGAGTAACGCTATACTATACTATAGCGTTAAGAAACCCTAAATTTTATATAAAGGACCTTAATAAGTATAAGGGTGATAGTCTTTAGAACTATAATTGTCTTATCCATTAATATAAAACTATATTTCGGCTAGATCTAAAATAATACTTTAATAAGTATAATTAGACACTAATTATTTCTACCTTCCTATATAGCACCGTTAAGAGTTTATAGATATACTATAAGAAGAAACTTACTATACCCCTTAAATTTGGCAAATTTAAGTTTTAGTTAGTTAATTAGACCTAAGACCCTACTAATTAAGGGATAGATTATAACTAGTACTACTATAACGCTAAATAGAGAGAAGGCTGGAGTATAGTCTAGTTTATAAACTATTTAAAAGAACTAGAAGATAATATACCCTACTTAAATCTATAGGATAACTCTATATAACTTTACTAGCTACTCGCTAAGCTATAATCTAAGATTCGGCATATATAGGAAAGGGGCGAAATTTATACCTCTAAAGAAAAACTTATCTCTAAAGCTATTCGGATTAAGAACGCTAAAAGAGATAACTAGGGTAAGTAAAAGGAATAACATACTAATAATAAAGAGCGTAAAACTAAACCTAGCTTTAATAATAGGGGTAGATTTTAACCTAACTACTTTATAGAAGGATAACGCGAGTAGGCCTTATAGCCCTAGAGTAACGCTAGTTAACCCTAGAATAATAATAGGCGGAAAGCTAATCTAAATAAGTAGAATAAAAAGCTACGCGTCTATTATAACTGCGGTAAGAAAGGCTATATAAGCCGCTTCTACTAGTAAAAAGAGTAAGAGTTAGCTTAATTAGGAAAAGAGAGAGCCTAGTGGATCTTTACTCCCTTATTCTAGGCTAGTAAGAGAAAGAGGGAGTAAGCTGCCGTATAGTTATTCCTGTCTCTATTTAAGTTAATAATAAATAGGTAACGTAAGACTGCCTTATAGACAGTGGCGTAAACATAGGGTTTATTTCTTAATTACTAGTAAAAGAATTAGATTTAAACCTTAGCAGCTTATAGGTACGCACTATTTAAAGTATTAAAGGCTACCGGATTCTGTACTACGGAGAGTAGACTTTCTCCATAGCTAACTAGGACGGCGATAATCTATAAAATATATAGGAGATACGCTTCTACGCCGTAGAAATTAAGGGGTATAACCTTGTTTTGGGATACCTATAGCTTTACCAAGTTAATCTAGATATTAATTAGCCTTTAGCCTCGTATTAATACCGGAAGTCTTAACTGCGTATTATAGTTAAAGATTAAAAAACCTTTTTAAGCTATATATAAGAAGAAGGGTGAGTATATATTATATATACTACTTTTAATAATAAAAATAAGGGTATAGGGTATTTATTTTTAGATATCCGGCTATATATAATTAAGGAACTAAAGATTTTATAGGAATATATAGACTTAGAGGATATTTCTAATAAAGAGGCTATATAATCCTTACCTAACCCTATATTAGTTAAGCACGAGATAAATATAGGGTATAAGTAACCTCTTTTTAGACTACTATATAACCTATTAGAGAATAAGCTGGTGGTATTAGGTTAATATATAGTAGGCAATCTTTAAAGAGGATAGATTTGGCCTTCTACAAGCCCGGTAGGGGCACTAATCCTATTATACTTAAAAAGGACAAGACCCTCTATCTCTATATTAACTATTAGGCGCTAAATAAGATTATTATAAAGAATTACTACCTGCTACCATTAATAGAGGAGCTTATTAGTAGACTATTAAGCGTAAAGATATTTATAAAATTAGATTTAAAATATATATACTATTAAATCCGGATTAAAGCTAGCGATAAGTAGAAAATAGTATTTTAAATATAGTATGGCCACTTTAAGTACCTAGTAATACTATTTAGGCTTAATAATACACCAGTAATATTTTAGGCCTATATTAATAAAGTATTATTTAACCTATTAGATACAATATATATAGTCTACCTTAATAATATTGTAGTTTACTTTATGTTACAGAACCCCACCACAGAGGCCTCCATAGGAGAGCCCCGTGCTCTCGTATATACCTCGCGTATAGCTTATATTAGCTACGCGTAGGTATATCACCTCCTTACGCCCTTAACCCTTATGATTGATCGCGTAACGTCTTATAGACTCCTTAAATAAATACGCTCTATAGCTACTGCCCTCGTTCTATAACATTACGTTGCGCCTTTTTACTACTAATACTTAGCCTATAACCAATTCTACGTCTCTATAATACTATAGGCGCTGCTAAAAGCAGCGTATCTATAAATTACCTTACTTTATACTTCTAAAGAACCTATAATAGTAAGATAATATTTCTTACTAGCTATTATATTAAACCCAAAAAATAACCTAATACCTATACTTAACCTATAACGCCAATTAATTCTAGGAAAATTTAATTTATTAGCCTTAGCCTTAACCCCTAAGGAGATAGACACTAATAATATCTTATTTTTTATTAACTATATAACGATAAACAAGTAAATAGAAGGGCTACTACCTATTAAAATTAAAATATAAGACGTTAAGATGTTTATAAAAATAGTAGTATAAGACCCTAATAAATACTACCGCCTTTTATAGAACTACTACCTAAAGCTTACATAAGCTAAAATGCGTACTGCCTAAGATTATAATATTATCTAAGACCTATAAGCTTATAAGGCGCTTACTGATAATATATATTAAGAAACTAAAAATAACCTCTGTGTATCTAAACGCAATATCTAATAATTAAAGAAAAATAAGATTATACTAATTGCTATAATTACTAAAAAAAGGCATAATTAAATACTTATAATATTAGCTTAATAAACATATTCGTAATAACGCTAGATACCTCTCTACTATAAATAACGCCACCTAAGTCTCTACGCCCCTAGCAACTTTACCTACTTAATACTTAATAAAGGGTTAGCGTTAAGCAGCTTTACCTAATAGGAACCCCTACTAAAGTAATAATAATAAAAGCTATAATAATTGGACCTAAACTACTACCGTAGGGTCTAATATAGACTACCCTAATCCCCTAGTCTTTTAAGGAGACCGCAAGGAATATAGCTACTAGAAGATACAAATCCGTAAAAAACTAACTTAAAGCGCCTACCTTTTTCCTATAAATGATGCTGAGATTGGCTATATTATTAGGCGAATAAAGGGTATACTATTTAATAGACTCTTCGCCTAATAAGAAACTAGTAGCCCCTAGAAATAGCAGTCTTACTAAAAAGTCCTTAATAATCTTAACCTAATATACCGTAACTATAACCTACTAGCTACTAACTAAGCTAAACTATATACCCTAAAAATAAGCCCTACTAAATTATTTAACGAGTTCTATATTAAATTCTAGGAATATACTAAAGCCCTTACCTAAGATAATACTAAAGACTAAAAAGATTTCCTTAAAAAAGTTACTTATCGCCTTAGTTATATAGCCGCTAGCTATAACTACAATAATATTTATAAGATGGTAGCAGCCCTATGGAAGATTAAATAACAACTAAATTAGATTACTACTGCTAACCCTTACTTAAAGACCTCTCTATAAAAGCCCTCTAGGCCTATTAAACCCATATATACTAAGCCACTAACGCCTACTACCTTAAGTACTACTAGAGCTAATATTAACCTCTTTATACTAACCTTTCTGTAAAAACTCCTAGATAGAGAGCGCGAGCTACTCTAAAAACTAGGACACTACTATAAATACCGTTAAGAAGGCTATTATTATAATAACCTAAACTACCTAATAGCTAGGTTTAGTATTTACTGCCTAATACCTAACTTAATACCCTAAATACTAAATACGTTACTATATGCTACTACCGTATAAGATAAAGATATAGTAATAATAGTAAAATTAGATATAGAAGCGGAAAACGCTAAGTCCTAGCCCTAAGTTATAGGTTAGGACGCCCTAATAATAGAGGGATCTATATATCGGCCTACTTAATAAATAACTTAGTAAAAATAAATAGATGGAAATAGATAGTTTTACTTATAATAGGAACTACTGCCATAAAATAATATAAAAGCCGTTCTATAATTAACTATAGAGCTATTAATTAATTTATAGATACCTAACTTATATATACTTATAACCTACCTACCTTACCCCTTATTAAAGCCCGTGCCCTATAATTCGCTAACGGTAGTTATGCCGTATAGAAGATTACCTATATAGTATAACTCTACTTAGATATAAACGAGCACTAAGAAGAGCTTTAGGCCTATATTATACTACTTACTAACTACCCTATTATCCTTAAAATAAGCTAGCTTAAATAATATAACCCCACTATTAACTAGAAAAGGAGAAAAGTAACCTTTAACTCTAAATACTATAGAGAGACTTACCGAGGATATAGCCTAGCCGCCTCTATTTACTTACTAGGATATTATCCTAAGAAACTCCCTATTACTCTACCTATAATTAACTACTACTATATAAGTGCCGTGGCCTTCTACCGTATAGTATATAGGAAAGGCTAGACCGTTACTATAGCTTCCTAATTATAACTATATAAGCTTAATAAAGAATAAAACTATGTCCTCTATAGTCATAGGATAGATATAGTCGACCTTTAAAAAAATAACGCCCCTGCGAAACTCTACGGACTTTTACCTTTAGACTTTAAAAAGTTTATAAAACTTAAAAAAGGAATTACTAACAAAGAACTCCATAAGCTCCTCCTTAAGAGGTACTATAACTTTATTAATATATACTTATAAAAGGGCGTAGATATACTCCCCCTATATTAACCTAATAACTATACTATTAATATTAAAAAAAAAAAACGCTACCTTATAAGAGACCCTACCTAATATTAAAAGACAAACTTCTAGTTATAAGAAAGTATATTAACGAGTACCTTAATAAAGGGTTTATTTGTCCTAGCATATTACTAGTAGCCGCCCCTATCCTTCTTACTAAAAAACTAAGAGGAGGTATTTAATTTTACGTTAACTATAAAGGACTTAACGCTATTATAATTAAAAACTAATACCTAGTACCGCTTATATAGAAGACCCTTAAGCGGCTTAACTAAGCTAAAATCTATACTAAGCTTAATATTATCGCCGCCTTTAACTATCTCTAAATATAGGAAGGTAATAAATAGAAAACTATATTTATATTATACTTCGACCAATTTAAATATACTGTTATACCCTTTAGTATATATAACGGCCTAGGTACCTTCTAAAGCTATATTAATAACGCCTTATAGGACTACCTTAATAACTTCTACTCTACGTACCTAGACTATATACTTATTTATAGTAATAACCCTTCTAAGCATACTAAACATATTTAAAAGGTCCTATAGCGCCTTAGGGACGTAGGACTTTATATTAATTTAAAGAAATGCGAATTCTTAGTTATAGAAGTAAAATACCTTAAACTAATTATTACTACTAAGGGTGTCTGTATAGACCCTAAGAAGGTATATATAATTATTAAATAGTAAGCCCCTAACTATATTAAAGACATATAAGCCTTTCTTAGTTTTACTAACTTCTATTAAAAATTTATATACAACTTCTTAGGCGTAGTAGCACTACTTATAGCAATAATGCGAATAAAGGGCCTTTTTATAAAAGGAAGAAAAATATACCTACGCTTTACCTAGACGCCTAAATACGAGAAGGCGTTCTAAGACCTTAAAAATGCCTTTACTAAAGCACCTATTTTAGCTTACTTTACACTAGGATAATAACTCTATTTTAAAACTAACTCCTTAAACTACGTTAATGTAGGCGTTTTCTTCTAGATAGGTAATAACGGTCTCTTTTACCTAGTCGTATTTTACTTATTTAAGCTTATACTATAAGAGTATAACTATAAGATCTATAATAAAGAACTCCTTATAATTATATAAGTGTTTAAAGAATTTTAACTAGAACTCTCCTTAGTAAAGCCTAACTAGCCAACTAAAGTCCTTACGGACTATCGTAACCTTAAGTACTTTATAACTATAAAGTAGCTAAACTAATGCTAAGTATATTAGAACGAGTTCCTTTCTAGTTTTAACTTTAAAATTATATATAAACTAGGAGTATAAGATACTAAACCTAATAGCCTAATATGCCGCTTATAAGACCTTCCTTAGTCTAAAGATAACCCTTATAATTAGTTCCAATAACAAATAATCCTAAAAGTATAAAATTTAGCCTTAGGCATACTGTGGTGGTGTAGATTGGACGTCGCCTACTGTCTTGGCATTTTCCTATATTTATAGAGCCTTCGGCTTCCTTCCTTCTTCCCTCTATCATATAGATAGTACGACTCTACCAGTTACCGGAAATACACTCTTTTCTTTCTTTCTTACTGACTGTTCTACTGACTGATTACGACCGACCGACCGACCGACCGACCGACCGACAGACAGACTGACAGACAGACAGCACTGTGACTTTCCCATCTTAGAGAGGTCGTACCCTCCCATAATACTACCTATAATAGAGCCAACTATACCTTAGCTTTATACCATAGAACTAAAATTACCTTCTAAAATTAATAAGCTTATTACTACGGCATATAATACCTCTGTTAACCTATTACTATATTAACTTATTATTGCAAAGACTATTAGCGCCTATACGCTGCCTACTAACCTCTAAAACTTAGGCTAGATTAATATAGCAGCCTTAGAAGTAAAAGAGAACAGGCTCTATTATAGAGGTCGCCTATTTATCCCTAACTTAGAAAATTTATAACGGTAACTTATCTAAATGGCCTATAACCTTTAATTAAGCGGCCACCTAAGCAGAGAAGAAACCTATAAGCTTCTTAGCCGATACTACTTTTAGCTAAAAATAATAGACTTAGTTAAACGCTTTATAGGCGCCTATTATAGTTATAAGCGCGCTAAGGCCTTTGGTATAAAGCACTAAGGACTACTATACCCTCTACTAGTACCTATATAACAATAGGTAGATATTACTATAGATTTTATTATTAACCTACTACCCTATAAACAACACGGCCGTACCTATAAGAACATTCTTATAATAATATACCGACTTATAAAAGAGCGCCACTACGTCCTAACTAAAGGTATAGCCGTCAGCAACGTTACTAACGCCTTTTTTTTATAAAGTTTACTAACTATATAGGTTACCTAACTCGATTATGTCCGACTAAGGTATATAATTTAACTCTAATATATAGAGACGAATCTGCTAACGCCTTAGTATCTCTATTAAGATGTTTATATCCTTCTACTATAAAACTACTAGGTAACTAGAAAACGCTAATGCCAGTATAAAAGCGTACCTACGATAAGTAGTCGCCTATAGTTAGGATAACTAGGTAGATTACCTCCTACTAAGTAAATTTATAGCGAATAATTACGTCTTAACCACTATAGGACTTATCCCGTTCTTCGCAAATAAGGGTTATTACCCCTAATCTAGTATAAAGCCACTAGAACCTATTAATAAGAAACTGCTATATGGAAAACGCCTTAAGATGCTACTTACTAACTAGTATACAGACTGTATAAAAAATCTACTTAACTACTAT
>Ga0307515_10016516_pt1 | contig 13504 bp, 15 predicted proteins | sample 17_EM_MG_FD_194513 | JGI IMG/M metagenome (GOLD analysis project Ga0307515, IMG submission 194513) | Populus trichocarpa ectomycorrhiza microbial communities from riparian zone in the Pacific Northwest, United States - 17_EM | ecosystem: Host-associated > Plants > Roots > Unclassified | place...
AGTGTAACCTATAGTTCAAGGTATATATTATATATTGTGTTTCAATTATTCATACCTCGATTATTGGTAAATCTACTAAGTTTGCTAACAAGTATGCAACATCTGGTCATATATAATTTATAACATAAATCAAATTTTTATTCAAAAATATTCTAATTGGTGTATTCTCTCACATTTATTTTGGACAAATATACACTTATATATATTGGTGTTTTAGCAGTGTTATTATTACCTTTAGACAATTTATCAAGAATTTTTTTAAAGTAATTAGATTAAGACAATACTAATTCATTAGATATTATTAAAAATTTTATTTGTAGTATAACATTTGTAATACCCAAGTCTTTCAGTCAAACTTATTAGTTAACATATTCTTGGTAAACTTGATCATGTATTTAATATTGTCGTCTAAAATTAATATATCATCAATATAGAGATATTTAATGAAATAATCGTTATTTGTGTTTTCACACACACACACACACACACACACACATATATATTAACCTCATTAATTTTAAACTCATTTGATGGCATAACATTGTCAAACTTCTTATTCTATGTTTAGGATCTTGTTTCAAGTCATATAAAGACTTGACAAGCTTATAAACTTTTTTTCTTTTAATTTAACAATAAACCTCTCGAGTTATTCCATTTAGACCTCTTCATCAAGGTTACCATTTAATAAAGTTATTCTTACATTTATTTGATATGTTTCAAACTTGTTAATAGTTGTGATGAACATTAATATCCATTTGAAAGTTATTCTTGACATAGGTAAGTAAGTATCAAAATAGTCCTCACCTGCTAATATTTTTACTTTTAGATGGAAAATCTACTACCTTTCATGCTTGACTTTACATTATTTACTCAACTTTACTATTAATTATCTCCTTTTAATAAAAAAAAGTTTCATGGTAGAACAATGCCTCAAAATAATTTTGAGTTTTATTTTTTAAAAAATAATTTAGAAAATCATAATCAAACGTTTTTTTATGTTTTTATCCTCTTAATCCTTTTCATCTCAATTCCATCATATTTTATTTGATGATGACCTCTTGAGCTTGCTTTATTTATCATTTTAAGTGAACGAATTTATTGTGTTTTGTAAAAATGAAACACCTATTTAAAGAATATAAATTGCTGGATTTATTATTATATTGGGATGAATATCCTCAATATTAACTTGTGTATAAGCAATTGATATATACTATTATTATAAGCATATCCAATGAATACATAATCCATAGTATTAGATCATAGCTTTACCTTTTATGATTAGGTATCACCGCTTTAACAAGCTACCCCTATCTTTTGAGGTATTTATAGAAGATCTTTTTCCTTTTCATAACTTATATGGTGTCTTTTTCAATTTGTTATGAGATACATTGTTAAGAATATAATTGACAGCTAAATTGCCTCACTTAGTAAATTTTAAGGTGATTTTAAATTTATCACCATAATATTCATCATTTTTTTTAGATTTTGATTTTTATGTTCAATAATGTCATTTTGTTGAGGTGAATAATGTATCATTGTTTGGTTGATATTATCATTTCGAGAACAAAATCCAAAAAAATGCCTCATATTCTCCATTTATATCACTTATTGTCATCTTTATCTTTTTGTTAAGTTAATTTTCAACTTTATTCTTGTAGTGTTTAAGTATTTTAAAAGCCTTATCTTTGCTTCTTCGCAAATAAATTTAACAATATCTTGTGCAGTAATCTATAAAAGTAATATGATATATTTTCTCATCTCTAGTATAAATTTTAAATCACCAATAAATTAAACCTAAAGGTTATATTTATAAATTTTTTAAAACCTAAAGGTTCACTATGTTTTTTAATTGTTTGAAAAGAAATCTTTATAAATTTTGATTTTATGCAAATTTATAATTTTTCTAGAAAAATCATAATTAGTAATAAATGAAGATTAATAATATTTGTATAAAATTATAATTCACATGCCCCAACTTATCATGTTATATATCATAAGACTTCACCAAGTAAGAAGAAGAGATATTTTATTATTATTATTCTCATCATTTTTTATAATGGTTATTATATTCATTTTAAAGAGGTCATCATATAGATTTTTTTTTTCAATCAACATATCAATTTTTAAGAATACAAATAAATTTATCACTCTTAAATACCATTTTGAACTTATTATTCTCATCATTTGTTATAATGGTTATTATATTCATTTTAAAGAGGTCATCATATAGATACTCTTTTTTCAATCAACATATCAATTTTTAAGAATACAAATAAATTTATCACTCTCAAATACCATTTTGAACTTATTTTTATATAACAATGAGAGACATTAAGTTCTTTCTAATGTTGGCAACATGCAACACATTGTTGAGGATGAGAAACATCTCAGGAGCCACGTTTAATATGAACTTTCCAATACCTTATACTTTTGAGATTTAAGAGTTTCTCATGTATTTTTTCATCACCCACCTTTTAAAAAGTCGAGAGCATCCTCCTCACGTAAAAAAAAACGTCTTATAGCTCTAGTGTCTATCCATCATTGTTGAGGATTACTCACAAGATATATATCTGAGACAATTGCATACATGTTTATTATCACACGTCTCTAAAAAGGTCTTCCATTTCAACAATATTAGCATGTGCAACCTTTTTTTCTTAGGACTTTCTTACTTGGTTATAGATAAAGCATTTGCCATTAATTATTTTTAGCAATACCTTTGCTTTTTATAACAAGCATTTCGATTGTTTTTCTTATAAGGCTTCGTCACTTGTTCAACCATGTTTTTCATGGTGGCTATCGAGAAGGAGTTTACTTTTTTTTTCAACAACTTGTTATCTTCTTCTATCATCAACCTTAAAATGAGATCTTCAACTCCCATCTTCTTTCTCTTATGTTTAGGGTAGTTCTTAAAGTTTTTTTAAGCTGGTGGTACCTTCTCAATAATATTAGTTACTTAGAAAGATTCATTCAGAATTATTCACGCATTATGAATATCTTGCAGGATGAATTAAAAACTTGAACTTGACTCGTCATTATTATTGAATCAACCATTTCAAAATTAAGAAATTTGTTGACTATGATTTTTTTTAAAATTATCATCTTTATCCTTATATTTCCAATCCAATGATTTCGATATCGTCCTAGAACTATCAATAGATTTATACAAATCATATGATATGTTTTCAAAACTATTAAAGATATAGTTCTTACACTTGAAATCACTAAACTTTCATATGTTAATAACTATTACTATAGTGACATCGGATGTTTTTATGATAAATTTGTTATATCTTTTATTAAGAATTTTTTCCAAGTTTAAGGTGATAAGATAGAAGAGCATCTTTTATTTTCACCTTTTAAAGTTCACACCATTTAACTTCCTATGTTTCTCGCCATGCATCATATAAGATGATTCTCAATATCAAAATAATGTTCTAAGATGTTTGGCCAAGCACCACAAATATGATAGTGGAATCCTTCCTATCAAAGCAATGCTTGTCAAAGCAATTTTTAATATTACAAAGTAATATTTCTAAACAAGAAACCAAGTAGGTTGATTGATTGGTCTTGCATTAACTAATAAAAATATATTTTTTTCTTTTCAGAAAATAACACGCCACAAACTTTTAGTTATTTAGTTAAAACAAAATAATAAAACTGTTTAGATTTATGATTACATGTAACCAATAAATGATTTAAAATCATATAGGGACATATGCAACAAGTGCTTTTTTGTCCAATCAAATAATTTTAAATTATATAATTAATAAGTAATAAAAGTAGTGTATGGATGTGTGTGTAATTAACAAAATCCACTTGAATTAAATTTTTCATAAATTACTAATTAAATTATATTTTCAAAATAATTAAACTTTGAAACTTATCTTAAGATCATTTAATTTAAATTAAATTAAAAAAAGTTTAATTTATTTTCTTAAAGATAAATAAAACTAAGTTTATTTAAATAAAAGTTTATCGATATATTAGATCAAATAAAAAATCATGAACTACAAAGAATAAAATAGATATGCATACAAAGAAACATAAAAAAAAACTAGCATACCAATAAAATGATATTAAAGAATTAATATATGAACACATTAAAATCACACTTATTTTTTGAAGCATGAATTAAATGATACCATAAAAGGAGATGGTTGTAGCCAGAAGAGTACTCTTTGTCCTTAAGATAAATTTTGCTTGTCAATTGATGTAAATGGTAGATATAAATTGTCTTTTAAGACTTAAGATTTAACAATCGTATTATTTAGTGTTGATGAACTTCAACACTAAACCTAATTAAATTTAAAAAGAACTAAATCTCTTTCTTTCTATAAGAAAACTAGAGTAACCATATCTTTTTATTGATTTAATATTAAATAAATAAAGAAAAACCTCTATACAGGCTTTTAAAGAGAAGAAGAATTTATATTTTTTTGAAGCGGGATAAATGTTATATATAGGCATGGAAAGAGGAAAGAAACAATTTTTTATTAACGTGAGACAGTTTTAACATTGAATTTTAGTTTTTTGTAAACTCTATGGAGGATTTTTTTTATATTAATTTCTCATTTAATTATAATTAATTTTAGACATTTTAATTTTCTATTTGAAAATATTTTTCAACAAAATTTTAACAAAAAAATAATTGAATATTATTTTTAAACTATGTTTGTTTTTGTGGTGCGAAAAGGCTCTTAATTAACTAAACTTAAATGCTTCCAATAATCATGTATAAAAGTTAAATTTTCAATTCTATTTTTATCCATATTAATATTATTATTATTAAAAAAAGAGAGAAAAACAATAAAACCAGAGAATAGAATGGTGCTAGATGGTCCCACCCGGGACGTTATCCAGAAGGCTGAGACCAGCAGACAACGCGTCAATCGACAGCACGAATAAGCAGCGAACCCTAAAGGAATAATAAACCAACCCGTGCAGCGCAAGCAAAGCCAAAACACGTTATCTCTATCACCTCCCTCTTTATATACTCGCCCGCAGCCTAATATTTCTCTCTCAACTGAAAATCCCTAAACAATCCTCATAATCTAGTTTTGTCTATCTTTGTTCGACAAACCCTAACCCTAACGCTCTATCCTTTCTCGCTCCATCACAACATGAGCTTTCTCGAAGAATTCCTCTAAATCTCTCGATTTCAGGGTTTTCGCATTGAAGCTTTAATCAATCACCTTCTATGATAATCATCGCTGGACCGAGATTGTTTTCAAGTTCGTATTTTTTCTCGGTGATTGAGGATTTGACGACTTTTGGCCAATCGGATCGGGTTATGAAGATTTGAATCGGTTGATTTATCGGATTCAATCATTTCCCAATCAAGATCGAAGAATTTTGGGGGTTATTTTGCTTTTTCTGCGATCTTTCAATTACCATTAACAAGTTCCGAACTTGTTCGATTGAGTTAGACTACCACCTGAGGTTTCTTGTTTCAAAGCTTTGATTGGTGTGATTGCACTCGAAGATAGGAACTTTCTGCAATTGGTTCGATTTTGAAGGGTTTCTTCGAAAAGAGGCGCGCCAAGCAATAGACAACGAACAGAAGTTCTTCATTAGTTGGTTTGGTTGATTCTACTTGAGGAAGATAGAAAAAAAGAGAGTTCAATTTTTATTTTTATTTTTGTATTGTTATCTTTTTTGAGTTGAATAGCAGGCCCTTGTTTTTTGAGAGGCCTTTGATTTCCCCACCCCTCTTCCTAGTGCTGTTGTTCTGATATCTGATAATATTTTTTTTATTAAATTACTGGAAAGAAAAAGAAAAAGGCAATGGCTGTGTATTACAAATTTAAGAGTGCTAGAGATTATGATTCAATCTCAATGGACGGTCCATTTATTTCCGTTGGTACCTTGAAAGAAAAAGTTTTTGAATCAAAGCATTTGGGAAGGGGTACTGACTTCGACCTTGTTGTCACTAATGCCCAAACCAATGAAGGTTGGTTTTATTTCTTTTTTAGTTGAACTTTATAATTTGGGGCTGATAACTTAGGTTGTCTTTCAATTAAATCCAACTTAATAGTAATACAACTCTTAATTCTGGGCTTTTTGCTTCTGGATTCCTCAATTCACTGATGCACATTATGGAAGGAGGGTAGTTTGTTTTGACACCTGGTTTGCATACTGATGCACATCATGGAGAAGGCTAGTTTGTGCCCAATGTTTTCAATTTCTTGTGAATGAGGGTAGTGGAAAAAATCAAACAAATTTCAGACTGAATTGTTCATATTAGGGGTTTTGTTGTTAGACTAACCTATTATCACTAGGAAGGATTGGTTCCACCAACTGGGATTGCATTTCAATGAACTATAAGTTTGGTTTCATAATTAATCATTCTTGCAGGGTTTTATAGCCTTGTTGATCTCTTGTTTGCAATTTCAGAGTATCTTGATGAAGCAATGTTAATTCCCAAAAATACCTCTGTATTAATACGCCGGGTTCCAGGAAGGCCTCGCATGACCATTGTTACAGAGCAAGAGTACTATCTCAAACCTTCAAATTCTTAATCGCTTGATTGAGTTGATTTAATTTATGCGAAGTGTTTTGAAAGATGGAGCGTGAAATGTTGTTTTCTGGAGCTGTCATAATTTATATCAGCCCAAACATTTGCAGAGTTCTCGTGCTTCAATAATCATTGGGTCATGTTTGAAGTTTGCAGTATCCTCTAGTAGGTTACTGTCATTGACTTAGTGATGTGGATAGATCCTACATTGAAATGTCCACAAATAGGTTTTCATTTTTTAGCTTCTTGTTAAACAAGTTTTCAGGGCTGGGTTGAGTTTGTCCGTGTTATATTTTGCAGGCCAAAGTTGGAAACTAAAGTGGAGGACACCCTTCCAGAGAAGGGTAGTTTTACAGGTGCTGATTCATCTGCCATGAATTTTGTAAGCATGGATACTGCCATCATTTCCTTTGATTGATCTGGTAATTTAGCAATATAATTTGTGTGAGTTTGTAGTGTTTGTTAATATGTTTACTATTTGATATTGTAGACTGAAGACAACGAATGGGATGAGTTTGGAAATGATTTATATTCCATTCCTGATGTACTGCCTGTTCAGTCTAATAATCCACCTCCTGATGTGGTCCCTACAAACAAGGCTGACGAGGACGACAGAATTAAGGCACTAATTGATACTCCAGCTTTGGACTGGCAGCGGTGAGATGATCTTCAATTGTGTTACATTGAAATGTGTCAGTTGTGATTGCGTTCTATTTGTTTAATTTCCATTTGGATTTGCAGTCAAGGTGCTGATGGCTTTGGTGCTGGTAGAGGTTTTGGAAGGGGATTTGCTGGAAGAATGGGTGGGCGTGGTTTTGGTGATTTTCTTATTCCTTCTCTTGCGATTATTGTGTTGCTTTTTTCCGGTGTGTTTGCTTATCTATAAATTTCTCCTTCCCTTTGTGATTGTGCGAGCTCATTCTTGTTGGTTTCGTGCAAATTTTAGCATTCCTAATGATATCTATTTTGCTAGTTTATGCCCTTGCATGTTAACTTATAACATTTTCCCATCACCCTGAAGTAAATGATTTTCTTGTTGAGGTTGATTAGGCTTGCAGCGGAAAACACCTCCACAAGGCTATGTATGCCACAGATGCAAGCTTCCTGGTATGTAAATGTTCATTTTTGAATGAAAACAAAGAAAATGCCTTTTGCTTACACTTGTCTGGTTGGAGAGCATTATGCAAACCTGTGCTTAATGTGTGTGCTTCCTTTGTTCAGGGCATTTTATTCAGCACTGCTCTACAAATGGTGACCCTAATTACGATATTAAAAGAGTAAGGCCTCCAACTGGTATTCCAAAGTCAATGCTGATGGCGACCCCAGATGGCTCATATGCTTTACCTAGTGGCGCAGTTGCTGTTTTGAAGCCAAATGAGTAAGCTGATATCCGTTTTATGTCCCAGCAGTTCTTCTCCATATGGTCAAAGATTAGAGTTGTCATCTTTCAAATTCATTATGAATGTTTAAATTTAAACAGGGCTGCTTTTGAGAAAGCAATTGAAGGCTTACCTTCCACACGGCCTGTTGGTGATCTTCCACCTGAACTTCACTGCCCACTTTGTAAGGAAGTTATGAAGGATGCAGTCTTAACAAGCAAATGCTGTTTCACAAGCTTCTGCGACAAGTGTAAGCATTGATTTTTTTCCTGTACCACCTTGTATTGTAATTTCATTTGGCACTTTCCACGTGAATTGTTCTACTGCAAAATTAAATTTTCTGACTCAGTGATTTGGCATACTTTTCCACCATCTTCTACCTTGTTAGTTTTAGGCATGTCAACTTTGCCTGTTAGCTCATTTCAACATCATGGGATATCCTTATCCTCAGTATTTAGAGTATTCTTACATGAACTTGCCTCTTCTGTTTAATACAGGTATAAGAGATTACATCATTGAACAGTCAAAGTGTGTATGTGGGGTATTAAATGTCCTTGCGGATGATCTTCTTCCTAACAAGACTCTTAGGGATACGATCAATCATATCTTGGAGTCTGGTAACAGTAGTGCTGAAAATGCAGGAAGTACCTTTCCAGTTCTAGGTTTGTGTGTTTTTTTGTTTTGTTTTAGTTACGTTAATTTTCTGCTCTCGATTATATGTATGATTAATGTCATTCTTGCCTTCTAAGTTTAGATATGGAGTCTGCACGCTGTCCACCGCCAAAGGTTCCATCACCCACACGGTCTGTTGCATCCAAGGGAGAACAACATAAGCTGTCTCCTGGTAATGCAGAATCTCCAAATTTAAACAAGGAAATAACAGAAGAGGAGAAGCCTGTTATTGCTTCTCAGCAAGTCCCTGAGAAAGTGAGGACTGCCAAAGCTGCAGATGTATCTGAGGCTACCCACGAGTCGATGAGTGTGAAGGAGCCAGCATCACAAGGAAGTGCTCCACTGCCTGAGGAAGAAGTGCAGCAGAAGCTGGTTCCTATTGAGGCTGGTAATGATCAATCTTTATATATATATATTGTTATTGTTATTGTTATTGTTGGGGCGTGATGGAATCTTCTGCATTCTCTTAATTTCACCCAGAAAAGGTACACAAGTAGTTTAACTGACTGTGATTTTTTCCTTGTCAGGGAAGAAAAAGAAAAGGAAGAAAGTTTGCATGCCTCCAAATGGTATATTTGTTGCTTTTCTTTAGTTTTTGGGAGGTTCTGTAAATCTGGTTTCATACATGACATGACTGATTAATTTTTTTTTTATGGAATAGGGACATTTTCATTGTTTTAGAGTTCATCATAAATTTTTCATTGTTTTAGAGTTCGTAAATTTTGTGTTTGTGTGTTTGTTTCAATTCGTATTTAGTTATTGGTGTTAATACTTATGATTCCCTATTTGAATGCTTCATAGATTCGTGGAGAGCTTCTCAGGATCTTGCAGCTGAGAGCTATGTGATGCCCATGGGTCCCTCTGCTTTTAATCCGTATTGGAGTGGCATGCAACCTGGAATGGAAGGATACATGCCTCCTTATCCAGGTCCAATGCCATATATGGGTTACGGATTAAGTCCCTTGGACATTCCATTTGGGGGTGTTATGCCTCCAGATCCTTTTGGAGCCCAGGGTTATATGATGCCTATTGTTCCACCTCAGAGGTACGCAGTCCTGTGTTTTGGTATTTTCTCCTTGTTATCTCTGTGAGCTGATGTAATTTATTTGGAACGTTTTTCTCCAACTGCTGTAGGGATCTTGCTGGATTTGGAATGAATATGAATCTTGGACCTCCTCTAATGAGCAGGGAGGAATTTGAGGCCCGCAAAGCTGATGTCAGGAGACGTCATGAAAATGAGAGACGAGCTGAGAGGTACCCCCACAACCAAGACCTTGTATAGCTGCAATTCTAATTAAAATTGACATGTTTTGAGTTTGATGATTATGTGACTCAACCTGCTCCATTTTCCTCTGGTTCATTAAATCTGCTGGCTTCTTGATGCCTTGTAGTTTCTGATTGAATAATATCTCTTCCGTAGGGTGTTTTCCAGAGATCGGGCATTGGGTAGGGAAGTGAGCAGCAGTGGTGATGTTTCTTCAATGAAATCTGTATGTCTTTTTTATTGCTTGGATTTCTCTTCTGTTATCAATTTCTGCACTGCAGCAGGTACCCTCCATGGTGTTGATGAGCACGAGTTGGCAAGAAAACTCTTGTCTTTTCAACGCGAGAAAGGATAATTGGTGGTTATTATTTTACCGGGCTTCCTGAATCCTTAACTTATTTTTCGTACTTAAAAAAAATCTCCATTTTATTCTCCATTTTCCAATGAACAACGTATAGGAAGAGAATAAAATTCCCAACACCAAATCCAACCTAGTTTCTGGATTTTCAGTAGTTTTTTTTTCTTCTTCTCTGAGCAGCATGCTCATGGTTCCTCGTGGACTTTTATCAGATCAGTTTCCATTCCCTCTTCCACCTCATTCCTACTTGTTATTTTTCTCTGTCATTCATTCTGGATTTGCTGGCACCACGTCCTAGAGAAGAGCAATTCACTCGTTCCAATAAGGGTGATTCTGCTTCTAGTTTTTCGTTTTTGATGTTTTTGATCTAATGCTTGTGGGTTATTTTTGGTGGAACGATATAATTCTTTACCCCCGAATATGGTGCTTGGAGTAGTTGAGTAAATATTTTCCTTGGCATCAAGCAGACACTCGTTCGTGGTTCTTTTAGTAGTTAAAAAGATGAGCACCAAAAACCTCGAATGTGGCGTTGGAAGAAATAAGAGTAACATTGAATTCATGGCCTTTTTCAGGAGTTTCTATGCTATAAACTTGTTTTTTATTTGCTGGGGATGGAATAATGATTAATAAAACCAAGGATCTTGAGAATCTGAAAAAAAAAAAAGGTTTTAAATTTTAAAAAAAGCAATGGCCCCAAATATGTTATAAATAATGAAAATGAAGAATAATGTACTTCATTTGATCATTACAAGAACAACATACCACGTAGTAAAGTTTAGCGCGTTTTGATTTTCTGATATCTTTAGAAAAGTAGAGGAAAGAAAAAAAATTCAAGATTATAATAGCTGTTCCATGTTTGTTGGTGCAGAAGTCAATACCACAATCCAGCGGCGATCCCCACCATCATCACCGTCGCCGGTCTGAGAGATCATCACCAGAACGGTCAGCACGAGAGCTTGACCCTTTACCACCGCGCCCGTCTAAAAGAAAGTCCGACCACCACCATGAACACAGCGACAGAGATGCTGATGATTTTGAATGCCACAAGCGTGACCGCAGTGACCGTGATCACCGCCACCACCCCCGCAATCGCTCAGAATCCTCTTCCAAAGCTGTCTCTGAGACAACCACTAAGCCAGCTTCAACAACAGCAACAGACCGCAATCATAAAGTAAGTGTGTTCTCTCGCATTAGCTTTCCAGCAGAAGAAGAACCCGCCAGTAAGAAGCGCAAGGTTTCTTCCTCTAGTGAAGCAGCACCAGCGGGTGGTGGCGGCGGCCCTGCATCTTCTGCACATCACAAGTCATCATCTCCAGTTAATAATGGCTACTATGATGACTATAAGTCATCTTCTGTGAAGGCTAGAACGAGCAGTAGCAGTGCTGCTGCAGCTGCCATGGACTACGAGTCCAGTGATGATGACAGGCACTTTAAGAGGAAGCCCTCTAGGTGTGAGCCATCACCACCACCTCCAGTAGAGTGGGAGGAGGTTAAGCATTCAAGAAGGGAAAAGGACCGGAGGCATAGATAGAGAAAGGAAGATTGTCTTTTTGGTTTATACGAAAGCTGGTCTTTTTGTTGAAGGAAAATGAAAGCCAGTGGAGCAGCTGTCTTCCTGTTATTGGAGCAAGGTGGAGTTGTATTAGTTGTTTGTGGCCAAGTGGATTCTCTCTTGAGAAAGGTGGAAATTATGTGGAAGATTGTACATGGAATAAAATGCTTCAAAAATCAAAATGGGAGGGACAACTGTGCAATTCGAGAGAAGGCGATGATTCTATCTATGGCATGCGAGATTGTAACAAATGACCCGATATTTTGAGTTTTGTACTCCCATTTTAAGCTTATATAATAAATTCAAAACTAATTTCCTCCCTAATTCATCTTTTTTATTTTATTTTTGCCGTCTTTATTTTTTTATGGCTTTAGTTCTTATCGATCTTTTCAGCTCTTTTCGTTTAGCTTGATACTATATTTTGGTTTTTATCTTTTGTTCTTAGAAAGTACACTACCCTCTTGAAATAAAAAAAAAAAACTAAGAAAATATAATTGAAATAGAAAAAAGAAAAAGAAAACACTACCTTTTAGTTAGTTTTTTTTTTCTCGTCATGTACTTCACAAACAAAGCAGTCACATGAGATTTTATTGATTGGTTTAAAACTATTAAACAACTTGTATCTAAAAAAACCTTTTAAATAACAGAGCATTTTATGGTAGGAACAAAACTAGAATATACAAGTATAGCATGGTGCATCAGGAGTCAGGCTGCTTAAATTTCAAAGTTGCACTTGTCATGGAGAAGCATATGGAAAATAGGGCGCAAACCAAAGAGACTTTGAGAGACATATATGATACTTACTCATTGCTCATAATAAGTAGGGAATGGTGGTGAAGGGCACTTACATATGACAATTGGTATGATTGATTAGAAGATGTTTAAAATTAGGCACAATTAGGGATCTTCAAGCTTCTTCAGAACTGAACATAGTGGTTCAGTTTTGGTCAATCTTGTTTACAGAATTAACAGCTCCAAGTCACCTTACCATATATGAGTCCTGGTTTAGACCTAGGGTTGGTCCCATTACCCTTCAGCATAAACCACGAGACATAATCTATGAACCCCCTTGCCCAGATCTTTATGAGCCACACTTTTTATAAGAATATACCATGTCTAGACAAGATTTTTCTTATTAAGTTTGAGCACAACCGTGGCCTAATATCTAATGGTATTTAAGGCTGACTCAACCTTTTCACAATAGGAGCATCACCTTAATATTTTGGATGTGCATGCTCAAATCTAATATCATTATCACCTCAAATAGTTTGGATTAGGGAGCTCCTGCCTTAACCCAACTACCTGAGTCTATTTTTACCTGCCATTCTTTTGTATTGATGACATTTAACATTAATGCTAACATGATTTTTATAACATAACTAGGCTCACCAAATAGTGTTGAGGTATGTTCATCACTAAAATCTGACTTATCTAACCATCTAATTTTATAATTAATAGTATAATCACCCATCATCAGACATTATTATCTTATATAATTGCTTCTAAAAGAAGCTACATAGTCTATTTTCATATTTTTCCTTTACCTCATACAAGTTAGTATAATTCATGGATATATAAACACACATGAATCACTATGTAAAAGACTAGATTCATTCACACACACATTTTTTCTCTCACGTCTCATAAAAGGATCCCTAAACTACACTTGAGACTTGTTTTGCAGGATTTCTTAGACTACTAACCAAGCTTTTTTTCCATAATCTTCAAAGCCCAACAATCACTTGTGGAAAAGCCTAAAGTT
>Ga0307515_10016517_pt1 | contig 13504 bp, 15 predicted proteins | sample 17_EM_MG_FD_194513 | JGI IMG/M metagenome (GOLD analysis project Ga0307515, IMG submission 194513) | Populus trichocarpa ectomycorrhiza microbial communities from riparian zone in the Pacific Northwest, United States - 17_EM | ecosystem: Host-associated > Plants > Roots > Unclassified | place...
AGGACGATGTGCGGGAGCAAGGTGACACGGGGTTGTTCCGACTCTCGCGGCTGTCTCTCCGTTTGGTCGCCTTCCCTCGCTTTCTCCTCGATCTCTGCCCTGGCGCCTCCGTCACCTTCACCAACGACAGAGGCGCTAGTAGGCTCCTGGGCAACGGGTTGAGGCTCCAGCGCCGACTGCTCCCTATCCGCGACTGTAGCTCCAGATGCGGCCTCGGGGTCCTCCTCCTTTCCACCGGCAGCAACCGCCATTGGGTCTATACCCCACCTCATGGCTTCATGTCGCTCGATGAGGAGTAGCCGAGCGAGAAGGTCAATACCGGTGACAATAATGCCAAAGATGAATGGGGCTCTGAACCCCCAACGCTTGTACAGCACTCCAGCAACAGGTGGTCCGACCAGACTACCAATGGTAAGGCCCATGGAAGCAATCCCAAACTGCCGCCCAAGGTGTTTTTGAGGGGCCGTGTCACTCCTACACAAGACGGCATCCGGTCAGTAATCTTCCCAAGCCAAGACAAATGTCACTGGTAGGGATCAAACGTACAGGAGTGCCAAGCCGACAGTCCATATCACCGTTGAGCTTACTCCTTGAAGCAAACGAGCGAGAATCATGAGCCAATAGGCAGGAGCCTCCATGAACATAATTTGCGCGCCGACGAGGGCGATGAGACCGGCGAGCAGGGGAACCTTGCGGTTACGATAAACCTCAGAGTAGTGAGCGACCGGCGGTGTTGACACTATCAATCCCCCGGACTAGCCGAAAGGAGCGAGGCGTGAATGAGTGATATACAGTCCAGGGACATGGTGAGACGTACGAAAGCCACCAGGAGCCACGATATTTTGGCACCGATGCCATCATATCCGAGGGCTACGAGCTGGTATGGAATGACGGGAATGATCACGGAGTAGACGAGAAGATCGGTGAGAATTCCTGTTTCCGAAACCGGGTGAGTCTCGGCTGCATAAATGCCCCTACGAGGAAACACACCAAGCATTACAACTGTTCAGCAAATATCCAAGTTCAGCCTTCAAACCCCGATATGATGTGCAGAGAAATTGCCCACCGAACGTGACGAATCCAAGTGAGGATCTCCAACGCAGACCCCAGGGTTCTTTACCGGGGGAGGCTTTCGAGCTTTTTCCTTCGACCATGGTTTTGTCAATAGCGGTGTTACGAGGATGAGTTAAAAGCCCCATGGTGGAACAGAGGCGGCTTTTAAATGAATCCCCAAGGTCGTCAGGAATGCTCGAGACCTGCTGCGGATTATCTTGGTGGGTTTCTCTTGGGAGCGATGCAGGAGAAACCTGGTGGGTTTCCCCCGGGAGCGGTACCGGAAAAAGCTGGTGGGTCTCTCTCGGGAGCAGTACAGGAGAAATCTGGTGGGTTTCGCTCGGGAGCGGCACAGGAGAAACCTGGTGGGTTTCTCTTGGCATGGAGAGTGTTCCTGGTAACCTGATTCGTTCCAAACTGTACATCTCGGCTCTGTCATCCCGTGTCAACTTTCGAGCAATTGCCGCAGATCACGCGCGTTAGTGCGTACGTACACCCCTTGGGTGCGACGCCACCTGACGCAAGAGGCGATTAGGTGAGAAAATGTGTAAGTACACTGGGTGGAACGCAGTCAAGCGAGTCCACGACTCAACAAGGAACGGGGTTGCGAGATAGCCGTGAGAATCAACGTTTGCGGAGGTGGTAGTACAAGCTAGAAGACGGAAAGTTTCGCATCGATAGCCGCCTTGGTAAATTCCTCTGGGTCCCTCACTTCAATCACTTTGCTCACATCCGCCTTTCCGGGAAGAACGCAAACCGGATGACGGAGCCGAAGGTCAGTGCGAGAGTCATTAGCAAAGTTACGATCTCACCGTATTCTGGAAATCCATGGAGGCACTCGCGTGAAGAGTCAACAACCCTGTCTCGCTGGTGGTGGGAACCCAGTTGACGAGCACGAGCGGGAAGGACTTTCTCCCATCTTCGTAATTGCGCTCATATGAGAGGACGATGAACCTTGGAGCATTTTCCGGCAGCTCTGCACGACATCTATGGTCGGCGTGAGGAAATTAGAACTCGCTGAGACGGACATACCCTCCTTCAGATCTTCGATAGAGATGTTATCGAACTGCTCAACTTCCTCTATGGTTAATTTCGACTTGACGACCTTGAATACCAGTGCCGCGCTTCCAGCATTCCGTCGAGCAAATCGAAATTTTCGGAGGGAATCTTTGATGGATTGGGGAGTGTCGACCGTGTGGGAAGTCTACGTTAGATGTCACGACCGCGGAAATTGCTGAGTAGAGCAATATGCACCATCGTTCGTCCTCCTTGGTGGTAATCAGTTGCCTGAGGGTTATCTTAGATCGATCACTTCGTGGTCTGCTGGGCACTTGCGGAATCTAATCACGTTCTACGACTGCGGTCGGTCGTAACTACCCAGTATTTGAACCAAAACCCATGCATTCCCAAGCACATATATCAACCCCCTCACCCACAACCCATAGAATACATTTTCTCCCAAAAACTCGAGTTTGTAGGCCTCGCTGAGCCAGAGGGCTTGGGTGCCTGCCCACACCCCGATTAAGGCTGCCGTTTTTCGGAGGGAGACGGACAGACGAGGAATCAGTAAGGGAAAGAAGAGGAGGTACCACAAAAAATACTGTGGACTGGTTAGACTTCTGCAGAGGCGGGTATTTCATGCGCTTACCTGCGAGGTGCAAACCTTGTTGAACAACACAAACACGAAGGTTTGTACAAACCATGTGAAGGGCAGGTCCTGTTCCCTTCTTGCGAACAGGAATCCGGCTAGAAGAGACAATCCCATCTGGGGGACAAAGCTGATTAACGGAGATCGAATGATTGCTTCGAAAGTGCTGGGAGGAGGGAGTTCATTCGAGCCGTCTTTGGAAGGGGAGGTAAGGTAGGTGAGGTAAAAGTACGGTGAGAAGTTGTGTCGGTGGTCTCTTCGATGGAGATGGTAAATATATGACTCGTAGACGAAGGGGTATCCCCAGCTGTGGTTCCGGTCAACCATGTGTTAGAGGAGCGTCGAAACGAGAGCGCACATCATATACATAACAACCCCAAGGAGGGCGAATGTTCCAGCGCTCAAAGCAGTAAACCGGGCTGTTCGCGCGTTGATCAACCGCCGCAGATTGTCCACCAATGAGTAACTGGTTCTCGGTTCACCCGAGCCGATGACGCTCAGGCAGGCGACTCCATAGATGAAGGGGTAAATTTTCCAGTGTGTGCTCAGACCGAGGAAAATTGCGGCGAAATCCCAGCGGTCATTTAGGGAAAAATAGAGGGTACACAACACAAAGAGCGAGAGTATGGACTCTGAGGAACCCCTGGTGGAAATTGCAAAGACCATTGGGTTAAAGAGGTGAATGGCGGTCAACAAGATCGCCTTGTCAGCCCGTTGCGTTGGTTGAGAGGCGGTACCTTCAATGGCTGCGGGGACCTTTTTATCTCCGGGTATATTGGCGCCGGCCGGAGGTAGAATTAGCGTTGATAGAAGGTTGTGAATTATGATGCCAGCCAAGATGTCGCAGGCAGCAAAGAGGTATTTCCCGAATGACGGGTGAAGGAATTCGTTGGGTGTCAACAGCAGAGCGAGGATGGGAGTGTACCGATACGTCGCTCTGTGGTACGGACTAAACACATGTTCAACACCGACGATATGGGCGGTTTTCTGAAAATCACTCACTCTCCCAGTCCAATGAATCCAGCGAGGGGGCCCTGGGCGACATTTCCGGTCGAGGGATTGGGGTTGAGCGTGAAGCGTGCAGCGTCCGAAAAGACTCGATAGTCGATGTCAGTGTACTTGACGACAGATCTTGCGTCGTGCCATTCGCTATAAATTATGAGCCCGACGCGCAGCAGGGCCGCTGCGGCGAGGAAAGCCTTAAAAGGGGGGATGGTGGCGGTCAATGTCATGGCATGGCCTCGGATACATCGTAATTGCTCAAGTGACGGCGGTACTTCAATTACGAGTTGCGTCCCAGGCAATCTGCTACTAGTATCTACAATAATATAAAACAGATGTCCGCAGCTACATAGTGGATCCTAGCCCGAAAGATATGGCTATAACCGAGCCCCGCAGCGAGAGCATTTTGTCTCGTTATCGACGCTGTTTGGAGGAGGGGTTCCAGGTTGAGCTTACGGTGAGCGGGAGGACAAGGTGGTATAGACTCACCACAGACACACCAAACCTATCGGAAACAACAGGATAGCACAAATGATACCGCATATTCCGAATGTCGTAGTTGCATCGTGGTCACCGTTCGCGCATTGGGCCAGTACTATACACAAATTTGGGAATTTAGGGGGCTCGGAGAAGTGTGAAGAGGGAGTACTCACATCTGTCCCGGTATTCCTGTCCAATTTGGGCTTGTTGCTGCGGAGGTGCGAGGCTACTGTGGTTGTATGGAGACGGCTGGGGAGGGTACTGGGGTTGTGATGCCGGGGTCGGCTGCCGGATGTGTGTCTGTTCTGGCCTGGCAAGGGCTTCAGTGTATTCTGGAGGAGGCGGTTGGATGTCCTGGTTATCCTGGTCGAGAGCAGAGTCGCCCTTGCCCTTGATGATCATGGAGAGATGATTGTAGCGAGCGGATTACATTGACGACTCGTATATAGACGAGAGAGTCCGTTACATCTGTTACTTGCTGTGTGACGCCCACTGCTGTACCCCTTTCCCATCAATCCTCACCTGCTCCCGAACAGTCGACCTTCGCAGCAACGTTCGTCATGGCCAAGTCAAAGGCCAGAGCTAAATCCAATAAGAAACAAAAACAGAAGGAAGACTCGGACCGCGAGGAGCTCGCAGCGAATGAATACTACGTCGGTACGTTGGTCGATGCAATCCCCGCTCGAACGCGTCCGGACACTCAACGCGTCTCTAGAGAAAGTCCTCGAAGCAAGGGTCATAGTCATCCGGAAAGGGACGATCCACTGGGTGAGCGCGCTTTTGCACCGCCCTCCGTATTTCCCACAGCCTGACACCCCTCCGTCCGCAGCAATACCTCGTTAAGGTTCGTCATTCTGCACGGCTTTCATTCAAGTTTCTTGCTAAGCCTCCAGATTTAGTGGCAGGGGTACGACGACCCCGCCGAAAACACGTTAGTCGTTCGTGCATTGCTTTGTTACACGGCGTTGACGTGGCTTATCCGCAGGTGGGAGCCTCCCCGTTCCTTCGGTGGTTCCGAACATTTCCTAGCTGACTTCTGGGGGGACGCCGATCTCAATGGGAGAGACTATCAGAACCCTCGGGGCTGGTCACGCGACGAGATCGTTCACCGCTTTCCTGCGTGTAAGATCGCCCTGCCCGCCTCCCAATTTCTGTGTTCTCATCCAATCTCAGCGAGGAGGGCATCGGCCAGTACTGGGCAAAAATCTCAACGCGAGCCTTCACCGCAGGGTGAGGAATCCGAAGTCGAGAGCATCCTCGATCAGGAGAAACTGGAATCTGAACGTTCACACTCGCCACCGCCCCCCAAACGCGGTCGTGCTTCCAGAAAGACTGTGCTCTCTTTGAATAGGAAGTCCACTCGTGGAAATGCCGCAGCATCCGATTCCAAATCCCCTCAACGGAAACCCACCTCTGCGACTTCACTCAAGAAACGGAAGGCGTCTGAGGAGATCGATGAATCTGCACCGGAGGATGATGGAGAAACCCCGAAGGAGCCGGTTGTAACGATATCCTTGAAAATCGGACCTCCCGGCAAGAAAAGACGGCAGCTGAAGAAAAGGTTTACCGGGCCGGACGAGCCTACCGCCAACGATCCTCCGCACCAGGACCCGGAGACCCAGCCTCTTGAAAATGACGCGACTGATACGCCGAGGGACGATTCCACTGCGGTGATTGCGGGAACTCCTGTCAGGCGCCAAGTTGAAGCGGGCCAATTCAGCTCGCTCTCACGGGAGGCCCGCAGTCCAAGTGACGTTCCCAACCCACCTGACCATAGCGAGAAGGCCGTTTCTGCCACTCCTCCTCCCCGACCTGTTCGAGAGCCAAGGACGCCTCAACATCGACGCCGGGCAGCCAACCCTCGGGTACGACCGATTGGCATAGACGAACTTCCTGACGCGCCCGGAGAGAAGGTGGATCACATGGAAAAGGCCATTTCCGCCAAGGCAAAGTTTGCAGGAGGCGAGCGCAGGTCTTCCTCCGAACCCTCATCGAATAAACCCCAATCGACAAAAAGGAAGAAACCTGGTCCTGGCCGTTCATCTCACGGACTCGCCAGCTCGCAGGATGACACTCTGGTCAACGATGAAAATCCTCTGCCTCCTGCCACTGACCTCGATGAGGATATGGAAGAGGGAGATGAGAACCGACCCCCTTCTCAAGGTGGAGAAACCAAAATCACGAGGGAGGAACTGATGGACTTCGTTGGGTTGAGGGAGGGCGAGGCTAACAATCTCCCCGATTTTAACGACGAGCCCATGGACGTTGAGACTGAGGTGGTGCAGACAACTGTAACGGAGATCACCGTTGAGAGTGTCCAGGAGGCGTGAGTATACTAAATCGAAACACAATCAAAATGCTGAAAGTTTAACGATCGTGATTTGCCCCAGCACTGCAAACAAAGGGGAACCCATTTCCAAGTCCTCCCTATTTCGTAGACCAAGTATTTTTGGACCGTTGTCAATGTACGAGCGTCTCGCCTCATTCTTTGAAGTTTCTGATAGCTCACCGTCCGACAGGGGCTCTGGGTCGTCGTAAGTTTTCGCCCAGAACGTTTCCATCCGAATCAATCCTGCTTACCGTTTCATTCCCATGATCCTTCAAATTTCGCTTCACGCTTGATAGCAGGAATCTCGATCGCAATGCGTATGCCCTCAGACTAGATACCTCCGTTGATGTCTCCGTCGTTCTCCAAGATATGAAGCCTGGGAGTGGCTCGGGGCCCGTTACGACTCTCGACCTCAAGGAGATATTCTCGATGACGCCATCTGCCGCGCCAGGGAAATTCTATAACCCTGAGGCTGGCGGCATGCTTTTGGGCACACTGAAGGCGGGTGGACCGTGCGCTAGGGTCGAGCTTATGCCTGGCGAAGATGAGGAGCATGAGCAAAATTGGGAAAAGTTCAGGGATCGGTTGGAAAACAAGGATGTGGTGAGTTGTGTGTTGTTGTGCTACCACGGTGGTTCTGATCATAGCGGAATAGTTCGTTACAGGAGCAGCGCAAAATATCCTTGCTCTCGTCTCCTCCAGCAACAACGAGGCGTGCAAGACCTTAGGCATACCCAATATCCTGACGGGATTGAGGAGGGAGATCATCGTCTCAGCGACCGATATTGAAGACGTATCTCGGTACAGCGATGCCGCTGACTTGGCTGACAATTCTCGATGGTTGTAAATCCCCACCTTCCCGTAGGCTGGAATTCAACCTCAAGTTCAGAGGGGAGCCGTTCCCATCAGTTTCTTTCATCCGTTTTTGGGTTGGCATGGTATCAACATGCCCTTTCCGCTTTTCGTTTCCTGCCACCTCTTCAAACAGCCGTCGTTAATTGCGTCCTGCTATGACACGCTTTGTACAATACCTGAACTTTTGCCTGCTTCTTTGGCTCTTTCCCCTGTGTTCGCTCGAGTTATCTCAAGCACGTTAGCTCAACTTTATTCTCGAGTCGGATTAGAAACTGTCGTGCTGTGTGAAATGCGATCACGTGAGAACTCATTAAGGATCGCGTTACGCGTGGGACAGTGGGACATTTCGCGTGTTTCCCTACAACCGGCGCTCTTATGAGTCAGCTCGTTTAACTTCCCTTCTTTCACCATCTCGGCCACCTCATCTCTTTATTGCAACCACTCCCTCCCAGACAGGCTTTACGACATGCTACGAAGAGTGCCACGTACCAACGACGGTAAAGCCGTCGACAGGACCCAAGAGAGCCACCGCATCTCGAAGCCTTTCAAGCCCCCCGCTTCGTCGATAATCGCAGACCGGGTCCAACCACAGCGCAAACGCAAACGCGTCTCTTACAAAGACGCCGGCGGAGACGGTGATGACGATTCCGAAGACGAGAACGGGCGGAAGAAGAAAAAGAAAAAGGGCGATAAAGATAAGGATTACACCGACGCGGAGGATCTTTTGAAGAGCACGCAGAAATTTCCCGTTTTCAAGCCGAGGCCGTTTGGAGAGATGAGGGGGTTCTCTATCCCGGCTATGAGAGGGAAGAATGGTGAAGAGGTGCATCATACCCCGAGTGGGGTTTCGCTTGGGATTCGACCTCAAGCAAATATCATTCCGAGGCCTCTGCACGACCCGATGGAGGACCACGCGATTGTGTTGTATGACCCGACCGTGGATGACCGGGAGACGGACGAGGAGAGGCGGGAGAGGGAGAAGGAAGAAGCCAAGGAGAAGGCGGAGAAGGAGGCGAAGGAGAAGGCTGCGGGCAAGTTTAATCCCCATAGGAGCCTGAAGGAGTTGCTTGGGGAGGGTAAGGACAAGAAGACGAGCGATAAGGTCCCGGTCGTGATTGACCCTCGGTTAACCAAGATCCTTCGGCCGCATCAAGTGGAAGGTGTCCAGGTAGGTTTCTTTCGTTGCCCGGTCTTATGCTCGACTCTGAGCGGCCGTACGTCAACAGTTCTTGTATAAATGCACAACCGGTATGATGGTCGAGAAGCAGTACGGGTGCATTATGGCGGACGGCATGGGTTTGGGCAAGGTTCGTCGTGTTTCTGTGGTGTTAGTGTACTCACTGAATGCGCTACATACAGACACTCCAATGCATCGCCCTCATGTGGACCCTCCTCAAGCAATCTCCGCACGCTCGAAGGCCGACGATCGAGAAGTGTATCATTGCATGTCCCTCAAGTTTGGTCAAGAACTGGGCTAACGAGCTTGGTGCGTATAACTTGGGTGTCTGTGTCCCTAGTGTCTGTGTCTCATAACGTGTTAGTGAAATGGCTTGGCCCCGATGCGGTTTCCGCTCTCGCGGTCGATGGGAAGGGCGGAAAAGCTGAGATGTTGGAGAGGGTCGCTCGATGGGTAGCTGCCAGTGGGAGGAATGTCTCCCAGCCAGGTACACATACTCTGCTTCATCCACATGTCCTCCGGATTGACTTTGACATACAGTGATGATCGTGTCTTACGAGACTCTCCGTAATTTGACGGCCCACCTGAACAACTGTAAGATTGGGCTGTTGCTTTGTGACGAAGGACACAGGCTCAAGAACTCCGGTACGCCATCTTCCTATTGCCCACTCATTTGTACCGACATTTAGAATGGCCGCAGAGTCTTTGACATTCCAGGCGCTCAACAGCCTCAACGTTCAACGCCGGGTGATCCTTTCAGGGACACCCATCCAAAATGACCTCTCGGAATACTTTTCTCTGCTCAACTTTGCGAATCCCAACTTCCTTGGGACCAAAGGCGACTTTAGGAAGAATTTCGAGAATGCCATTATCCGGGGGCGGGACGCGGACGCGACAGATAAGGTCAAGGAGGAATGCGAGAAGAAGTTGAAGGAGCTTGGCGGGCTTGTGACCAAGTTCATTATCCGAAGAACAAATGACTTACTTTCGAAGTATTGTGAGTTTCCTGATTCTTGTCGCCCCACATCTTCGGTTCACTGACGCATCCACTCGCAGTACCCGTGAAGTACGAACACGTCGTATTCTGCGGACTTTCCGACTTCCAACTCTCATTATATCGGCTGTTCATCCAATCTCCGGACATCAAAGCTTTGTTGCGTGGTGTAAACTCTCAACCCTTGAAGGCCATCAACATCCTCAAGAAGCTTTGCAACCACCCAGAGCTGTTGGACTTGCCGAACGATTTGCAAGGATCCGAGAACCTCATACCAGAAGGATTTTGCGGTGCTGGTGCCTCTGCCAGGGACCGCGGTAGGAATCAGGGTGTGAGGTGTGATTGGGGTGGGAAGTTTGTTGTCCTGGAACGGTCCGTATTACCGTTTACGTTCTTTTGGTTTTTGGTAACCTTGTGGAACTTTTTAGGTTTTTGCACCGGATTCGGACCGAGACCAACGACAAGATCGTGTTAATTAGTAACTACACCCAAACCTTGGATCTGTTCGAGAAGCTATGTCGCACAAAGAAGTGGGTATTGCAGCGACCAACTTTTACCGGCGATATTGACCGCGTTTCCCAGATATGGGTTCTTCCGACTCGATGGCACTATGACAATCAACAAACGTCAAAAACTCGTCGACCAGTTCAACAACCCCGAGGGGAAGGAATTCATCTTCTTACTCAGCAGCAAAGCTGGTGGATGCGGAATTAACTTGATTGGTGCAAACCGATTAATTCTGTTTGACCCAGGTATGCCCAGGCGCCTCGAGATTGCTTTTAACCCTGACTCGAGCCATCTAGATTGGAACCCAGCTGCAGACCAACAAGCCCTTGCTCGTGTCTGGCGTGATGGGCAGAAGAAGGAGTGTGAGTCATCTTCACGTTTCATCCTCCCAGCCAGGAGGGTTCAAACATTTTCCTTCCAGGTTTTGTCTATCGGTTTATTTCAACTGGGACTATCGAAGAGAAGATCTTCCAACGTCAAGCCAACAAGCAAGCCCTATCGTCAGCCGTTGTCGACGAAAAAGAGGACACCGAGAGGCACTTCTCGATAGACGCTCTCAGACAACTCTTTCAGTTCAACCAGAACACGCTCTGCGAGACTCATGACACATTCAAATGTAAGCGATGCAAGAACGGGAAACAGACCATCAAATCTCCGGCACTGTTGTATGGAGATGCAAGTACCTGGAACCATTTTACGAACGCAGAATTGAAGAACAATCACGATGATTTGTTGAGGGCAGAAGTGGGATTACCGGAGGTTTCGTTTGTTTTCCAGTATGTCAGTCATTGATGTCTTCCCAATCATTCCACCCAGTCTTTTCGTTTGCGTTTTTCTTTCATTTTGTATTGGACTTGGATCATCGCACGGATATTCTGCTTTCACTATTTACCTGCCTCACGGACCCGAGATTCGCCTTGATGCTTGTACCCTCCCAATTATCATAACCCGGTCGCCAGTCGACTTCCCATCATCCATCTGCTAGGCGAAACGATCCCTGGCATGAACCGATCGTGTAGCCGATCGGATTTCTGTAAATCATCAAACGCGAATCCATAACGTTGACTATAACTCCATTGGGCTACCATACCATCTGAGCCTCAACCCCAAGCGCTATGGGCTAGCAATAAACCCCTCGTCGTCAGGGCTGTTGTCCCCGCCATTGTCGTTCAAACCTTGTACGAGAAACGAAGACGGGTGTCGGAGGGCAGTACCCCAATGACTCTTCCGTAGGTAAGGTCTGCGCTGGAGATCGGGGGAGATCCAGACGAGTTTTTGGCTCGCTCACGGTATGTCACCGACCGTCTGTCAATTGGTAGCTGTGCGACTGACCCGTTCTCAAGAAGTATGGAAACGTACGTCGTTTCTCCGTCGATATGTTCGGATTCTTGGAAGTTTTGCATGCGCGTTTACTCTAACTGCGTTTCCGTTTTTTGTGTAGTCGATTAGTGGGATTTATTGGAATGCACGGGTCGGTCCTCGGGAATGATTCACTTTTTTATGAATTCATTTCTACACGACGGCTGTTTGGGACCTACTAGAGTAGGTTCTCGGTTTGGGGGGTGTCAGCGCACCACTACGCTGCCCGTGCCCCATCGAGCCTCCGCATATGATTTCTTCGGCTGTTCATGTCCGGTCATTATAAGCTGTACGAGCCGTTTAACGACTTCGACAGGGTTCTCCATTTGTTGCTTGCTGGCATCCCCCCGTGTTTTCTTGGAAAAGCATATCGAAGGGTCGGTTACTATGCACAGGCTGGTTGAGGAGTATTTTGATGCCCCCCACGACGACGTTCTGAGATGATGTTGGAGAACGAGCGGGTTATACGAACCCAGTTCTACGTGCGTTTTCGTTTGTATGTCTTCGGGAAACTTCGGGTTGCTGATCGAATGTGAATTCTAGGACCCGAACACCGCCGAGGTTTTCTTTGTTTCCTTCCACTTGACCCTGACGGTGAACGCCCATATGGTGGGGTACTAGTTGATCACGCTTAACCCCCGACGAGAGGGCGAACTCCTGACCGATAAGATCGGCGAGGCCGTCACATTGTGGAAGTGACAAAATCCCGGTCAAAAAAATCGAAGATCATCCCTGCAAGGCAGCCGAACTCCCCCTTCTTACATCAACTATCCAGGACACTTCGATGTGAAGCCTCTGTCATGTCCATCCGACGCATCACCGAACTCAGCGGTTGTCGTCTCGACAGAGACGACGAATTTATTTGTATGACGAGTTCGGTTCATTTGGACGAGGTGACCCACAAGAACGCTTGGGGTCATAAAACAAAAGTGGTTCGATAAGAATGGGAGAACCGTCGGTAACCATTCTATGCCCTGCGGAGGAGGGGTCTCGGTGTACGAGGGAAGGTCTGTGGATTCATCAATCTCCTTGCCACTATAGGTTTGGTTGACCGAATTGGCTCCCCAGGTGTTTTGTAAGCAGGGAACTCAAACCATTTACGGTCTTCCTCCTCTTGCGGTACACTATGGAGATTGATTCGAAATCCGTTGAGCGTCCGACATTCATGTAGGAACGGATGGGTGCTGGCGTCATGCATCCCAGAGGTGACCCCCACACACGCAGGTGACATGATGACTATATGCTACATTTTCCTGTGGGTATACAATGGAAGGATTATGGATACAGTTGCGCGCGCAATATATACCAGAGTTCAAATAATACTCAGGACACGATCTGGTCCCAGTCTCCCCATTCCCCTCCAACCTTCCTAACCTTGACTTTTTCGCCCATCGAACCGAAGTAAGCAGCCTTGAACCAGGCATTCAAATCATCCTCGCCGAAAGGGCCGAACGTCTGGCCGTCCGTTGCCCCGACCCATTTGTATTCATACTTGACGTCGACGGAAGGTGGTTCCCAGGTAGGTTCGACATCACCGGACGAGCGAATAGAGCGAACGACTTGTTCGTAGGTTTTGGAATAAATTTCGGTGTCACCCAACGACATGATAGTCGAAGCGAGGTGGGTTATGAGGTTTATCTCGTCAGAGATGGGGTCGGCGGGGACCTTTTCCGCGGCCTTCCCCTTGACCTTTGGTCTATAATCCACAAAAGCGGTGAGAAATCGAACGTCTGCGCAGCGTATAAAACCCCCACCCTTTGCTTTTCTTCGCTCCTAACCGCTGCAACGCCTCCAAAACCGTTTCGCCCTTCTTGAGTTTGGTCAATAGCTGCATCTCAATGGCGACCTTCCCACCCATATCCTGCAGTTCCCTCTCCTCTGCTTCCTGTTTCTCCCTCTCCTGCCTTTCCCTCTGTTTGCGAACTCTCCTAGCCTTCTTCATCGCTCTCTCGTCCGTATCCTCCAACCACCGATCGTGAACGGCGTGAGGGTCAAATACCCGGACGTACGATCCGTCCGCGGAGAATTTACCCTCCTCCATCTCCTCCCGCATGTTGAATGAAGACACTTCATATCCCATCCCGGCTTTCTTCCTCCTTT